>Ga0181520_10000255_pt1 | contig 117235 bp, 85 predicted proteins | sample PEATcosm2014_Bin_29_FD_132451 | JGI IMG/M metagenome (GOLD analysis project Ga0181520, IMG submission 132451) | Peatland microbial communities from MTU Mesocosm Facility, Houghton, MI, USA - PEATcosm2014_Bin02_30_metaG | ecosystem: Environmental > Terrestrial > Soil > Wetlands > Peat | place... | reverse complement strand
GCGGCCTGTTGAGCTTGCTGCTGCACCTGCTGTGCCTCTTGCTGCGCTTGCTGCACGGCCTGCGCCGCGGCCTGTGCGCACTGCTGTGTCTGTTGTTGAGCTTGACTAAGTGCCTGTTGCGCTGCGGCCTGGCCCTGCGCCGCGGCCTGGCTCACGGTCTGCTGCGCCTGCTGCACAGCCTGATTGGCCTGCTGAAAGGCCTGCCGCGCCTCTTGCGTGACTTGATCGACGCCCTGTTGTGCTTGCTGCTCCGCCTGTTGTGCTGCCTGCTGCGCCTGGCTCGCGGCTTGCTGCGCCTGATTCACGGCCTGCTGTGTGGCTTGTTGCACGACCTGCTCTGCCTGACCGGCTGCGCCTCCAGCCGCTCCCACCGCCCCACCAAGCGCGCTCGCAGAACTGTGAGGTGCGCTTGCGCCAGGCGACGCGGCCGGCGAGGCCGAACTGCTAGAGCCGCCGCCCTGGCCATCATCCGCCTTGTCGGGAGCGGCTGGCGTTCCAGGACTGGATATCGTCCCGGGGCTGCCGGAAACCGGAGCTCCGCCACTATTGATCATCACCATCGTCCCTGAGATCGCAATGCCTGCGGGCCCAATCGTGATAAAGCCACCGGACCCCTGCAGGCACAATTCCATCCCGGCTTGGATCACCACACTCATGCCCGCATTAATGTAGACCGTATTGTTGGCGTTCATGGAATAAGCCGAACCCACCTGAACGCTCTCGTTGGAGCTGATGTTCAGGGAGTGATTTCCTCCAACCTGCTCAGTAAGATTGCCACTTATGCCAAGGTCCGAATTCCCACCTATCTGCTCCACTGCATTCGACTTAATTTGCCGGTTGAAGTTTGAACCAATCTGCTCACTTTGCACCCCCGTCACGATCAGCGAGTCATTGTTCCCCACCGAGATGCGGCGGTCATGCTCCACCGAAACATCCATGTCCTTCTCGGCATGAAGATAAACCTGTTCGGAGCCAGTCTTGTCTTCAAAGCGCAACTCATTCGCATTCTGCGCGGAGCCGCCCTTGCTGCTGCGCGTAACCAGTCCGGAACGGGTGCTGTTGTCCGGCAAGGGGTATTTGGGCATATTTACGCCGTTATACACCGAGCCCACAACCAACGGGTTATCGGGATCCCCATCCAGAAACACAACCACCACTTCATCGTTTACGCGCGGCCAGAAATAGGTCCCCCAGCCATTCCCCGCCCATTGCTGCGCCACGCGCACCCAGGTGTTGTCCGGCTTGTTCTGTCTTACCTTATCCCACATAAACTGGACATTGATCCGCCCGTACTTATCGAGCCAGATGTCTTCCCCTTGGGACACGACCACCTTGGCAGTCTGCGGGCCGTAGATCTTTGGCTTCATGAATGTCTGCGCCGGTTTGAAGGTGACGCTTGTGGGAATTGCCGTAAATCGATTGCTGTATCCGCCCCTTTGACCTGTACCGGTCGTTCTGTAGGGCGGAACCTGCTCTGCATGGTGGCTTACCACTGTCAACAGGTACTTCTGGTTCCACTCAGTGCGAGGGCTCTTGCTCAGCGTGAACGCATAACCCGCGCAAAAGGAGCGCGCGTTGGCGCGGCCGCGATATATCTCCGACGTGGCATCGGAAGCCTGCGCCCGGCTATCAAGAAACAAGTCCTCAAACTGCTTGACCAATTGAGTGGTGGCATCTTTTATGTAGCCCTCTTCCCCGGCGGGATAGAGATACTGTTCATACGCGTTCTTGCCGTATGGGCTCGAGCTGTTTTGGGGATCCGCATCAACGCGAGTATAAGTGCGGAAGTTGTAATCCGCGGTTGAGTGCTTGCCGGAAACCATGGTCGCCGTCGAAGTGAACTCTGAAACCCACGCTCCGTATCCTCCCTCGGCTCCTTTCTCATTCAGAGCGTAAACAATGGAAGCTGACAACGGGCAGTCCGGATAGACTGTTCGCGCGTCTCCCAATACGATCTTGTTGTCCTGGTCAGTATGTTCAAACCAGTAGAAAATGCCGCTTTCTTCCATGATGCGCGAGACAAAATGAAAATCCGACTCGGAGTATTGAGTGCAGTAATCAAGCGGCTTGTAGGAAGTCGTCGTCTGATCCGACACCGACAATCCATAGTCGCCAATTACAGCCTTGACAATATCGACAACCGTCTTGGACTGGAAGACGCGGCAGTTGGTGCTCAACGTAAGTTGCCACATGGAAGGCACGATGCGCGCCCGGAACACATTGAAGTCCGCATCGCCTGCGCACTCCTCAAACGACGTAATAATGCCATTGATCCATCTTGTTCCTGCTACATCGTTCAAGCCGATTGCGACCGTGGCTTTTGTCCCAACCAGGGATTTCGGATCGATCTCGGTATCCGGCGTCGCGAGCAAGTCAACATGATACTCGAAGAGACGCGAAATTGCTTCCTCGCCATCCAGCGACTCAATGAGCAGCGCGTCCTTGCCCGCCAAACTTGAAAACTGCATCAAGCGGTCAGTCTGTTTCAGACTTGCCATACCAATCCTGCCTGTTCCTCGCCAAGCTTTTCCATAAGGCGATTCGATAGAACTCAGGACCGGACGCTGAGCGTGCTAGGGCGCAACATCCCAGGCATAAGTCAGCGCGCCGTCCTTGACTGAAACACTCACCTTGTCCGCAGCTACCCCCTCGGCAATCCGCGACAGAATTTGGCGCGATAGATCGGGCAGCATGGTGTTCGACAGGATGTTATCGACATTCCTTGCTCCACTCTCGACTTCAGTGCAGCGCCCAGCCACTTCGTTCAAAAGCACATCGTCATACTCGAGAGCGATCTTATGGGATTCCATCAGGCGCCGTTGAATCTTCCCGAGCTTCAACCTTATGATCTGCTTGAGAGCTTCATCCCGCACCGGGAAATAAGGCACAATCAACAGCCTGCCAAGAAACGCGGGCTTGAATATCTTATTCAATTCCGGCTTCAGGGCTTGGAGCATCCCCTGACTATCGGGCATGGTCTCGGGATCGGCGCAGAGCTTCATGAATGTATCCGTCGCCGCGTTACTGGTCAGCAGAATGATCGTGTTGCGAAAGTCGATCTCGCGGCCCTCTCCATCTTCCATCCTGCCTTTATCAAAGACCTGGAAGAACAACTCCAGCACATCCGGGTGCGCCTTTTCGACCTCGTCCAGCAGCACAACTGAATAAGGCCTGCGCCGCACAGCTTCAGTCAGCACGCCGCCCTCACCGTAACCGACATACCCCGGGGGCGATCCCTTCAGGGTTGAAACCGTATGCGCTTCCTGAAATTCCGACATGTTGATGGTGATCATGTTGCGTTCACCACCGTACAGAACGTCGGCGAGCGCAATGGCCGTCTCTGTCTTTCCAACTCCGCTGGGTCCAATCAGGAGAAAAACCCCGACCGGCTTCACCGGATCATCCAGGTTGGCTCGCGAAGTTAGAATCCTTTGCGCAATGGCGGAGAGTGCCTTGTCCTGTCCAATCACGCGCTTCTTCAGATGTTCATCCAGCGTGAGCACCGTATCAATCTCATTGCGAACCATCTTGCCGAGAGGAATTCCGGTCCAGGCTGAAATCACTTCGCCCACAATCTGCGCGTCCACAGAAACCCGCATCATTCCCCGCTCACCTTGCAGCGCTGCAAGCTCTGCTTCCAGGCGCCCGAGTTCTGCTTGCGCGTCGCTCTCGTTTCCTGATGCCTCGGCCCCCTCCTGCTTCGGTGACTCCAGACTTTCCTGCAGGGCGCGAATCTTTTCAATCAGTGCCTTTTCCTTCTCCCATTGCTCTTTGAGAACAGTCTCATCCTGCTTCGCAACAGCAATCTGAGCATCTATCTGCTCCAGTCTTTCCGCATGGTCCGCGCCAATCTTCGTCTCCCGTTCAAGAACCCGCTTTTGTACTTCGAGCGAGTCGAGTTGCCGCTGAATATCCTCCAACCTGGGAGGCGTTGAGTTCTGCCCCAAAGAGAGCCGCGCACATGCCGTGTCCAGCACGCTTACAGCCTTGTCCGGCAATTGCCGGCCGGCAATGTAACGATGCGACAACTTGACTGTCGCCGCAACTGCTTCATCGAGAATGCGAAGGTTATGATGTTTCTCGAGCGACGGCACAATGCCCCGAAGCATGACGCAGGCAACATCTTCAGTCGGCTCCTCAACCTTGACAACCTGGAACCTTCTGGCCAGAGCCGGATCTTTCTCGAAGTACTTCTTGTACTCCGACCATGTGGTTGCTGCAATGGTGCGAAGTTCTCCTCGGGCAAGTGCGGGCTTCAGCAGGTTTGCCGCATCACCCTGTCCCGCCTGTCCACCCGCTCCAATCATCGTATGCGCTTCATCGATGAAGAGAATGATCTTTTCGGTTGAAGACTTCACCTCGTTGATCAGACCTTTCAACCGGTTTTCAAACTCTCCCTTGACTCCCGCGCCGGCTTGCAACAAGGCCAGATCGAGGCTGTGGATATGAACTCCCCGCAATGCCGGCGGTACGTCACCACTGACAACGCGATTGGCAAAGCCCTCAACCACAGCCGTCTTGCCCACGCCAGCCTCTCCCGTGAGTATCGGATTGTTCTGACGCCGCCGCATCAGAATGTCAATCATTTGACGAACCTCCTGGTCACGTCCCAGGACCGGGTCAATCTTTCCGGCCTTGGCATTGGCAGTCAGGTTCACAGTGTATTGATCCAGATGTGGTGTCTTGCCCTTTGAGGCCGGGGCAAAACCTTCTCCTTCACCGCCACGTTCTTCTTTCCCGGTACCCGAGGCAGCCAGGCTGGTCTGCGTCTCGGTGGATCTGGTCACAATGTCATAGAAAGCGCTGCGCAGACTGTCTACATTGATCAGCTGTAACTCCTTGCTGATGTCCTTCACCATCCGCGAAAGCTCATCGTGCCCCAACAGAGCCAGCAGGGTAAACCCGGTGCGAATACTTCCCGCGTTGAAGTCGATACTGGCAACCGTCCACGCTTCTGAGAGCATCTTGACCACAGCGGGGCTGAATGCAGGCGAGCGCGCATTGCCGCTTTTCAGAGAATCCAGGCTACGCTCAAGCTCCTTGGTCAATCGGGAGCGATCAACGCCAAAATGCTTGAGAATCGCGGCAATGTCGTTGTCGCTGCCATCGAGCACTTTCAATAGATAGTGCTCGATCTCGATGTCATAGTGCGTACGGGCGACGCACAAGCCGGCCGCGGCTTCAAGTGCCCGTCGCGTGCTGTCGTTCAACTTGTCGATAAGCGCTTTCAGGTTTGTGCTCATAACTTTCCATGTCCTCGGTGTGAAAACATCTTTCACTGCACCAGATAGGTCGCGTCGGCGGGGTCGCGCTCGAGCGGCTTGGTTTTCAACCAACTCACCAGTCCCAGTTGTGGACGCTTTGTCCCGCCCGACCCCAACTCGCAGGACGGGGCATCTTCCCGCGCCAGAACCAATTGCACTTCTGTTTCGTAACTCCCATTCGAGTAAAACCTCAACCACGCAACAAGCTCGTGGTAAGCGTCCTGTCCCGGCAGGAACCTGAGATACTGCTCGAAACGCATCGGACCAAGCGAAATCCGGATTCGCCCATGATGATCCCAAACTTCGTCCCCGGCCACGACTCCCACTCCAAGCCTTTCGTTTGCTCCGCCAAATCCTGAAAAACAGGTCTGATTCTCGGGGTTCAGCTTGCGCCACGCGCCGGCAAATTGATGGATCTGCACCTGAACTCCGAAATAGTCTTCAAGAATCTGTTGGAGCGAAGCAGCCGAACGCACATGACGCGCCAATAGCCCTGCGTAGTTCAAATATGCAGCGTCCGGAATTCCGCTTCGATCACGCATGCTCTCGGTTCCAAGGCCCAACAAATCAAGCAGACGGTCGGAAAGCCGATCCTCTCCGGATTTCTCATACTCTATAAAAAAGCGATACTTTTCCCAGCCTCGGTAGAAAAATGAAATCATGCGGTGGTTGAAGATATTCAGAAAGTCTTCCATCGCATGATCCTTCTGCCGGGTCCGCGCAATCAGGAACTCGGTATAAGGCGCCGGCATGACAGAGATGGCAGCACAAAGACCCATGAACTCCACGGTCATGCTCATCTGCCCATTTTCCATGCGCCGCAAATCGCAAAGCTCGCTGGGCGGAAACGCAAGCGAAGTCCGTGCGGCAAATCGAATTGTCTCTCCCTGGGGCGTGATGAAATAGCCAACAGGCTTGCGATCCTGCTCCATCTTCTGCAGCATGCGCACCGCTTGGAAGAAATGCACCCGAAACGGCTCTTCTTCCAACATCTTGCGAAGATTTCGAAACTCGGGCCGATCCCTGTCTTCGATTGCCTGCCCGGTTACAGCAGTGCTTGAGTCCCAGCTCTCGGTGGCCATTTTCCCAGCGCCTCCTTTCGTAAAGTGCTCCGTGCAGTAAGTTGCGAAAAGCTGTTCATTGAAGCGTAACCGGCAAGGAATCGATCTAGTACGGCGGCAAACAGATATACCCCGCTGCCTGCGAATTGCTGCTCGTCAAATTCCATTTCCACCTGGGTTCCCCGCGCAGGAATAAGGCCATAGGCTGAGTCGACCAGCGCAAAATTGGGCAAAGATTTCATCTTCAATATCGATCCCACCTGATTCTCGCTAGCCGTCGAATCGCTCATGTTATGCAGCCGCAAAATCTCTTGCATGGCGGGTCGGCCCTCTTCATTAAGAGACAGATAGTTAAGAGACAGCAACGAGATTAGCCGCCAGAAATGCCCTTGCCCCGCGGATGGGTCGATGCTTAACGTAGGGCGCCGCAACCCGATGACTGTCTTAGCCGCCGGGTAGCCGGTCGCATCAAAATCGCCGGCGTCCGATCCAAACTGGAAACGGGAAGGCAAATCGAAGTTGGTACACAGGGTCCTCACCATCAGCACGTCCGCCTCGGGGTCAGTGAAATTGCCTGTGAGGTCAACCACCGAGATGGTCATCGTTGAGGGTTCCCGCTCGCCAAACTCGTTCAAATGCCGGGTTGCTACCCAGAAAGCAAGGTCCTCGCGGCTGCGCGTCTGATGCCGGTAAGCATGCATGGGCTCCAGCACAATCGATTGGCGTAATTTCGGATTGGTTGCGATAACCTCTTCAATGCTGAAGATCTCCATCATCGTGGAATGGCGACTATCCGGGATGACGGTGTACTCATGCCGCGTCTGACTCAGAAGGATGGGCTCCGCCGACTGCGAAAAGAGATTGATTGCCGGAGTGCATCCGAGCCGAAATGTCCGCTCGTTGACGCCCAGCTCCAGAACCTGCTGCCGTTCAGCGCGTTCAAAGCTCGAGAACAGGAAAACAATCTCGGCCTCTTCGCCGAAACCGGATTGTGCCAATGGCTCAAGGCCGTCGAGGTCGAAAACAGAAACTTCTCAGGGAGGGCAAAGTACTCCTGCAGAAGCCGGTGCCCATCCATTGAGCGCCGCACAAAGGGCAAGAGGCTTTCTTCGGCGTCGAACCCTACCATGCGAATCCGCCCCGGCTCCAGGCTGATCAGTCGCTTCTCATCTTTCGGATCGCGAAGCTGAATCTCGATGCACTTCTCAGAGAAAAGCTCATACAGCGAGTACACAACGCTTGCATCCCCGGCCAGATGAAAACGCAGATGCGAAAGCGGAAGTCCGGAGAACACCACATCCTGCCCACAACGAAGCCGCAAGCGGGCGGCCGCTACGGCTTGTACTCCCACAGACGCGCGGGGCGGGCGTTGCATCCGCTCCGGTTGGCGCCACTCCGCCGCCGCAACGGAGAATGGCCAAAGGTCCACATCATACGCGGTAAGAAAGCGGCAAGGCAGCCCCTCGACGGTGGCCTTCGTCACCAGCGGTGTCCCTCGCGGAATACGCATCCCCGCTGTCTTCTTCCCCTGGGCAGGGTCTGGCCGGCACTCCACGATGGTCATCGAAGGCGTAGGGCGCAGATAGCCCGGATGGATGATTTTGGTAAGCGATTCACTGATCTCGGGAAAATCGTCGTCAATCCTGCGATGGACCCTGGCTGCAAGGAACGCGAAGCCCTCAAGGAGCCGATTCACATGTGGGTCGTCGCAGCGATCCGGATCAAGTAATAGCCTTCCCGCGACCTTGGGATACTTGCGCGCAAATTCGCCGCCCATCTGGCGCAGATAGGTGAGTTCGCGCTCATAATATTCCAGCAATTCCTCGCGCATGGCTTACTTCACCTCGTACTCGCCGCTGATGAGTTCCAGCACTGTGTCGAATTTGATTTCTTCATCCATGTTTTCGTAGAAGACCTGCCCCTCGATATGAAACTTCAAGCTCCGGCTGAGCGGGTCCGAGCGCGTCAGATAGACGCGCGGCAGGTTGATCCTGGGCTCGAAGGTTCGAATACACTTCTCCAGAGCGCTTGTGAGAGCATTTTGGTCCTTACCCGCGGAACCACCGAAACTATGAAGGTCAGGTAACCCATAATTCAAAACCGACGCGGCCGTAGCAGGATAGGACTCCAACTCGGGAATAACCGGCTGCCGGGTATTCAGCAGCCACTCCACGTCCCGTTTGAGCGACTCGCGATACATGCTGATCGATGCGGCACGCGTTTCAGGCCACTCCTCCTGATCGACCAGCCGATCGATCAATGACTGCGTGATCAGAACCTCAGACTTTGTTCTGGCCAACTCTTCCTCCCAAAATCACTGCTATGGCGTTTTTCGGTCGGTGTTGAGGGGATCGCTTGGGGATAAGTGGATTTTCTATTCAGGGTCCCCGGCGACGGGCTCGTTCGCTGGGTGGAAGTCAAATCCTCCTTGCACTTCCCTGCCTGCTCCACGTCAATCTGGGAAATGCCCCAATGTGCTATTGCAGAACGGTTGCATCCAACCACTGCTGCGTTTCCGGGTTGGCTGCCCCGGTGTCGTCTTCAAGAGTCCAGTACCGCAACTCGGGCTTAACGGTGAGAAGACTCTTCACCGTCCCGACCACTGCGTCCGACAATGCTTCGGCCCCGGTTTCCTGCCCGGCTCGCCAGATGTAGCGATGCAGATCGAGCCACGCTCTGGCACATTCGCTGGCCAGAATCGGAAGGGAAGCACGCAGCAATTCATTCCACGCTCCTTTTGAAGCTAGCGCCCGCAGGGATTGTCGTATCTCCGCACTTGGTCCCACTGCGAAGCCCGGCGCCGGTGACGATCCCTGCATGCGAGTCTCCCCCAGCCGTAAGCCGGCACATACAAGATAGGGCGTGGGAGATGTGGGATCCCTTTGAAATAGAAACTCTGCGCTCTCGACTACCAGCGCGTAAGCATCCCCTATCCCATCCAGTTGCCCAGCTGAGGCGGGCCTGCGCCGGACCTGTTGGCCTGGCGGCGCACCCTCAGTTCCCACTTGCGTCTGTCCGGCAACTTCCGCTTCGTCTCCGGACGGCGCCGATGGCTTGTCGGCAGCCGGCACAGGATCGGGCTCAGTTTTTCGCCGCTCGTTGAGCAGCGACACGACGACTTGATGAACTTCTTCGAGCGCGGCCCGCAGATTGGACAGATTGGGGGCATTGTCCCCGTATGCCTCTCCCTGAAAATGATCGAGACGCTCTGTTGCCAGAAGCGATTCAGCAAGCGCAGCGTCCGCTTCCACATAGAGGCTCTTGGGACTTGCCACAAACGCCTGGTCGAAATCTTCTGCGGTCAGCTTCCCATGATTGATCGCATCCTGCCGCGCCTCCACCTTTGCATCTGAAGTTGCGTCCTTCTCATAGCCGACCACGCGGGACTCTAAGTAATCTTCAAGGCTCAGACCGCGCCGGGTTAGAGGCACTTTGCGAACGGCTACAGCAATCAGCCGTGCCGCGGTCTCCACCGAAATCATTCGGAATTCAAGGTCGTTGCCTTCCTCGATCGGTGGATAGAAGGTTGGCCAGAATGTCTCCTGGATGGCGCGAAGCAACTCGATGCTGGGCGCTAGAATCGGGAAACCTTCAACCCTGAGGTACGCTTCTACAAGCCAGCCGGCCAGCCGAAGATCCTTGCTCCTCGTAGCCACGGCCTCGCCCGCCAATTTGATGACCGAACGATAGTCCGCCTTCTTGACCTGGGACCGTCCCCAATCCCCTGCCGGAATATCTTCCTCTTCCTCTCTACGCGCTTCCTTGATCTGATCGAAGACCTTGTCATAGTAAAGGTCCTCGCCCGATGGATTCTCTCCTGCAATCGGCGCAAGCAAATCCTCACGCAGAGGCATTTTGAGACTCCTTCTCCGGAGCAGACCACACCACGCTGCGAATCTCCAGCAGCGGAACATCCACGCCATCGACAAGCATCATCTTGGCGCCATAAGGGATTTCGCCATAGGTTTCATCCGGTTCCCAGGCGGATTCGCGGCCCAAGTGCACGGATTCATCTGTATGACGCGAAGACAGCGGACATAAAGCGGGCAAAATTACCTCGCCAAGTTCCTGCAGGCGAAAGTCAGAACTCGTTTCGACGCGGGCACGCGCCCAGACAAGGTCGCGTAGATTGGCAGGAGGCTCGATTTCGAGCCTGCGGAGAAAATGAATTGGAATCCAGGTATAACTGCCGGCCAGAAACACCTCTAAATTCGCGCTGATTCGCGGATCGGAATCGCTGAATTCGCTGAACGCCTTCCCGTTCCAAACTCCGCCATGAACCGGTTTTTGCCGGGAAGGAGGGTTCTCCCGATTTGCGAACATACTTTGCCTTGTGCGCTCGGCGTGCAAGGCACTTCGATAGAGCAGAGTCCCCGCGGCAGCCTCGGCATTCGCTCCCGCCAGAAGATCGAGCTGTTTCTCCGCGCGGTCAAACTCCCCGGCAAACAACAGAAGCTCGAACAGGAACGTGCGGCGCTTGGCGTCGAGAGGATTCGATTTCAACTCTTCGCCAAGCGCCTTGATGGCCTCCCGCAGTTTCCCTTCGCGGTAAAGGGCGAGTGGTGTCATCGTCTGCTAGGAGACCTTATTCTCCTTGGTGTTGTAAGTAACCGCTCCGGTCGTGGTCAGAATGCCCTGCTCATTCTGCGTGCTGTATTCAACCTTGATCTGGTTGTAACTGAAGGAAACGCTCTCGCTCGGAATCTCGCTCGACGCGGAAAGCTGTTGCGAGGTCACAAACAGTTCCTGAAAATCGACCTTGAGAAAGGGCTTGCCCTTGGCGCCGGCTTTCACTGCGCTCAGCGTCCCTGTTTTGATGTGTGTGCCGCTGACGAGTGACTTGAACAAAGGCGTGCTTGCCTTATCAAGGAACTTCATGATACTGAGGTCGGAGAGATCGGCTTTGCCCGCGCCTGATCCACCGGTTCCAGCAACCGAGGTCACCTGGGAGGCACCCCAGCTCCAGGAAAGAAGCTGGATATGATCCTTGAAGCCTTCAGTGACCGTCTCACCCTGAATGCCATCGAGTTTCAAATAGAAATCAACTGCCATGTCACAGTCCTTTCATGTGCGACCTTGCTTGAAGGCCGGTTGGGGATTCCCGGTTCAAGAGACAGGAAGCGGTCGATCTATTTGCCCGCTGGTGGCGGCAGATCCGCTACAAGTCTCAGAGACACAGTGAGCTCATCCAGCTGGAAGTGGGGACGCATAAAGGCCACCGCGCGCAGCGCCCCTGGTTTTCCCGGCACCTCCATTACCTCGATGCGAGCCTCTCGCAAAGGCCTTTCTGACTTGGCGGCCTGCGACGCGTTATCGTCCGCGATCACGTAGTTCGCTATCCACTGGTTAAGGAACAACTCCGCTTGCGACCTGCTCATGGTGCTGCCGAGTTTGTCCCTCATCATGGCCTTCAAGTAATGCGCGAAACGGGCCATGGCCAGCATATAGGGCAACTGAGCCGATAGCCTTGCGTTCGCATTGGCCTCTGGTTTGTCATAGACCTTGGGCTTGTTAGCCGTCTGTACGCTGAAGAAAGCGGCATAGTCCGTTCCCTTGCAATGCACGAGCGGCACAAAACCCTGGTCGGCCAGTTCCTTTTCGCGACGGTCGGTAATGCTGACTTCGGTTGGGCATTTCAATGCCACGTCGCCTTCATCGGTGCGGAAGTTGTGGGTAGCTAATCCTTCCACAAGGCCGCCGTTCTCCACGCCGCGAATCGATGCGCACCAACCGAACTTTGCAAAGGAATTCGTCAGCCGCGCCCCAAGAGCATACGCGGCATTGCCCCACAGATACTTCGAGTGATCCCTCCCGTCGACTCCCTCCTCGTAGGCGAACTCGTCAATCGGCCTCGTCGCCAGACCGTAAGGTTCGCGCATCAGCACATGCGGCAGGGTAAGAGCTACATAACGGGAGTCGTCCGAAGCCCGGAAAGACTTCCACTTCGCATATTCAGTCGTGTCAAAGACCTTTGACATATCCCGAACTCCGGTCAACTGGCCGAATTCGGTCATGTTCATCATCTCCGGTGCGGCCGCAGAAAGGAATGGCGCATGCGCAGCAGACGCCACCTGAGACACCCTCTCCAGCAATTCAACATCCTCCCCGCCGCGGCCGAACTCATAGTCACCCACGAGGGCCGCGAAAGGAGCGCCGCCAAACACACCGAACTCCTCTTCGTACACTTTCTTGAAGAACGCGCTCTGGTCGAACTCCGGAGCACGCTGCAGATCCCTCAGCAGGTCCCTCTTCGAGACGTTCAGCAGCTTGATCTTGAGCATGTCGCTGGTTTCGCTCTGATCAAGCAGGTGCTTGATCCCGCGCCAGGTGGCCTCGAGCTTCTGAAACGCAGGATTATGCAGAACCTCATTCAACTGCAGCGACATCAGGCGATCAATATCGGCAATCCGCGCGCCGATGGTCGCTTCCGCATCGCGGCTAAGTGTCATGTGCCCTTGAAGGACCTGGTTGATGAATTCCTTCACCATGTCCTTGCCGCGTTCCTGCGCGAGGGTGTCCTTGCCAAAGCGCCCTTGGGCGACAATCTGATCCAGCAGCGACACCTCAGTAGTGGTCTGTGTTTCGGCGGTTTGCGCCGCCAACGGATTCGCCGGGCTACTCATTCTTGTCTCCCTCTGCCTTGCCACCAATCTCCGCACGCAGTTTGTTCAGTTCTTCCGTCTTTGAAACCGCGTCGAACAAGGCCTGATCGAGTTGATCGTTCCCCTGCAGGCTGCCCCGCAGGTTAGACAGCCTGGTCCGCAGATCAAGCAATTCTTTGATGGGGCCGACCTGCTCGGCCACCTTGGCAGGTGAGAAATCATCGAAGCTCTCAAAGTGCAGATCTACTGCAACCTGCCCCGCTCTGGGGTCGGAACTCAACTTGTTCTCCACCGAGAACTTCAGATGAGGCGCCATGCCTTTGAGCACGTTGTCGAAGTTGTCGGGGTTGATCTCAACGAACTTGCGATCTTTCAAAGCCGCGAGCGGCTTCTCCGGTTGTCCAGTTAGATCGCCTAACACCCCCATCACGAAGGGCAACTCCTTCATTTCGATGGCGTTTCCGACTTCAACGTCGTAAGTGATTTGCACCCGGGGAGCCCGGACGCGACTCAGTTTTTGCTGTGTACTCTCTCTGGCCATAACGCTCCGGTAATGCGATTGAAGTCAACTAAGGTCAAAGAAAGCACAAAAAAAGATCACTGTCTATATATTTTTTGCGGGCGTATGACGCCGCAAGTCAGGCCGTAAAGAGCTCCCCGGCAAAAATAGTTTCTCGCGTGCAGTGGACTTGTGCGAGGATGGTGTTGTCAACTTGACGTTTTGCTTTCCATTCGCCTCTCAGGGCCAGCGAGCGAGAACAGCGCGCAGCCCAACCGAGGGCGAAAGTATCGTCAATCCCGTGATCCATGGGGCCTTCGGCTCCGGTCAAGGTTCCGAGGCAGATAGAGTGGCAGGCCTGAGGTCCGAACTGATAGCGTCATCCAGAAACGCCCCGTATCTCCGGCAGAACGAGGTTTCTCTGCAACCGGAAACGACGGCACGATTCCGGTGGTATCCGGTCCGCGCAACGAATCGCGGATTGGCCGCCAGCCTATGAAGGACGATCCGGGGCCTTAGGTTCACACGCCGGTTTGACTTAACCGGTAACATGACATACTTAGCCGAGGTTGCTCAGAAATGCGACAGCTTCAACCCGTTATCTGGTCCAAAGGTATATTTCTCTCCCCCCAGCACTTGCAGGCACAGGAGCGCTTTGTTGAAGATAGTGCGCGATTCTATCTGGACTCCCTGAACTCTCGGTCCTGGGGCTTTAGAGAACTTCAGATCGATACCAAGGCCTTGTCGGAAGGCAGGTTGGCCATAACCCTTGCTTCCGGCATCTTCCCCGATGCGCTTCCTCTCGACATTCCGGCGTCAGAATACCCACCGCCAGCCAGGGTACTCGACGAATGTTTTGCGGACGGACGCCAGAGCTGCACCTTCTACCTGGCCGTGCCGGAATATCTGCAAGGTGGCATGAATGTTTCGGTGGATCGCGGGCGAGTCAGCACGCGCTTCCTCGCTCAACTGCTAATGGTCCGCGACGAGAATACGGGAAGCGGTGAAAAGCCTGTACAGGTTGCGCGCAAGAACCTTCAGATTCTTGCCGAAGGCGAAAACCGCGAGGGATCGGTCATTCTTGGTTTCATCCGCATTCTCCGCTCCGAGACTGGAATGTATCAGGTTGACCCTGCCTACATTCCGCCTCTCATCGATATACACGCGCACCCCACCTTGAAACGCATCCTTAGTAACATGGTCGAGTTGCTGGTTACGCGCAGCAGTCAGCTCTCTGGCACCCGCCGCCAGAAGAACCAGTCCCTGGCAGATTTCTCGGCCTCGGACGTCGCCAATTTCTGGCTTCTCTACACCATTAACAGCCATCTTCCTGTACTTCGCCACTTCCTCGAATCCAGCAACATTCAACCCGAAATGCTATTCAATGAGCTCTCCGATCTGGGAGGAGCCTTAACCGCTTTCTCCAGTAAGATCGCTCCCAAGGACCTGCCTGCCTACCATCACGAGCAGCTTGGCAAGTGCTTCGGAGAACTTGACCGGCTTATCCGCGTCATGCTGGAGACTGTGGTGCCAAGCAACTTTGTCGCGCTCCCGCTCAAGATGGTCAGGGAAACCATTTACGCAACCTCCATCGACAAGGATGCGTACTTCGAGGGTTCCCGTTTCTATCTCGCGATTTCTGCCGATATCCGCGACGCGGACCTGATCGACCGCACCCCGAAACTCTTGAAGGCCTGCTCCGCAACCCAGCTTGAGACCCTCATCCGCAACGCGCTGCCTGGATTGCGCCTTCAGCACGTGGCGACGCCACCCCGGGCGATCCCGGTCAAACTGCGTCAACAGTACTTCTCCATTGAGCTGGGTGGTCCGGTTTGGGAATCGGTCCAGCGTGCACGGAACTTCGCCGTCTACGCCCCGGCTGAACTCCTCAATCCGCAAATGGAACTTATCATTCTGCTCGCGCAGCCTGCCTGACGCCGAATGATGCGAAAGGCAAAACGGACATCCGGCTTCATCGATCAATCAGGTACGGAGACTACAGAATATGCCCGAACCGATCATCATGACACTGTCCGAATTCAAAGATGCCACCACGCCGGACACCCTGTGGAAACGCGGCCGCGATAGTTACCTGCGACTCGTCGATCTTAGCCTGGAGAAGTTCGACAAGTTCCGGCATACCCAACTCCTTCAGGACAAGAAATATCACGCCTTCCGCATCACAACCAACTGCCAGATATGGCTTACCGCCAAAGCCGGCAAGAGCACATCGACCGCTTCGCTGCGGCGCCCCATAGTGCAACAACTAGGACGCCAGGCATGGAACTTCCTGCAGTACTGGGAGTTCGCTGCCCGTAAAGCAGCCAAGCCGGGCGGCTTCGGCAACCTGCAATCCCTGCGCCCAGGGTATGCGGCTGAGCGTTCGCTCTATGTGGCCTCGGGCAAGACGCAGAACCCCATTTCCGGGTCTTATATGCATGCCGCCAGCGAAGACCCCAAGGCCGCCGATATCATCGGCACGAAATCCTTTTCGCAACTCGACGATCTCGACTACCAATTTCTCGACGCCTATCTGAAAGGAAGCGTGCAGGAGGTCGATCCCATGGACCCCGGAAGCATGGCCAAGACCGAACTCCCCAGGGCCGTGCTGTTCCTCAACAAGGAAGAGCGCACCAAGCGCCTGATCCTGATCCGCGACGGGCTGCTGTGGGAGGGCTTCGACAGCAAATTTGACTCGGCCCCTTTCTCGCGTGCATTCGTAATCGACAAGTACGGCAATCTCTTTGGCAGCAACGAGATCTTCGATAACTCGCTCAGCTTCAACCACTCCACTTTCAACGCAGGCATGGATGTGCTTTGTGCGGGGACCATCACTGCAAGACAAGGTCAACTGCTCAAGATCCAGAACAACAGCGGCCACTATAAGCCGACCCGCGATCACCTGCACAATGCCGTTCTGCTGCTGAACGATCAGGGCCTCGACCTCTCCGCGGCCAAGGTCATTGTCGGCGAACCCGATCCGCTGCGACGCGGCAAGATGATCGAATACGACTACGACAACGCGGCCACATTCATCAACAACAAGAACGCGACGCCGTCCCGCTCCGTCGCCGAACCTTAGAGCCGCTTAAACAGATCGGACTTGGAAAGCGCGCGGCTTTAGCCCCTGAGGGATATTCCCTCCCCTCTAATTGATCCAACTACTTCTAGTGCTTCATCAGGAAGATGACCGTCACCAGGAGTACCACCAGCAAAACGATAATCAACACGAGCAGTAGCGGCACATACTGTTGTAGTTTCCCCATTCCGGGTTGAACCGGTTTTGCCGGAGGAGCCTGTGGCGCAAGAGGCATAGGTGGCAGAGGCGGAGCATACATTCCCGGTTGCTGTGGCAGGCCCCCAACCCCTGCGGGCATCGCTCCCGGCTGTGGCCCAAACTGCATCGGAAAACCAGGTGACTGCGGCGGTTGTGGTGGAGGAAATCCGCCCGGCTGCGGCATTCCGCCCATTCCATGCATCCCTCCCATAGGTGACGGAGGGGGAACCGGATAGTTGGGAACCGCGACAGGCGAGGCCGGGGGCGCAAAGCTCTGGGGTGGTGCGAAGCTCTGAGGAGGCGCCACCGGAGTTTGGTTCTCCACACCCGCAATCTGCCCACCCTTCATGGACATCTCGCGAAGCCTTGAGGCACTGAGGATCCGCGTAAACTCACTCGGTCCCGAGGTCCGGGAAGGCGTCTGCGGCGGGTTCACTGCCGGCTCGCTCACGCTGGCTGAATATGGAGCCTCGCGCGAGATCGGATATGTTGTCGCCGCCGGAAGCGCTGGCGGAGGAGCCCAGTCCGGCGCCTTTGCCGGAGGCGCGGCAGGTTCGCTGGGCGTGACCAGAGAAGCAAATGTCTGCGTCCACACGCCAGGTTCCGCCCCTCGTGGCGGACTGACGGGCGCATCTTCCACGCGTGGGGCTGGGGCTCTTGAAGGCTCGTCCAGCATTTGAATCAGGCGCGTGATTCCGGCTCCCCCCGCTGGCGGCGTGCTTTGCGGCGGCTGCGCCTCGGGCAACGGGGCTGGAGAAAACGGATCGCGACTCGCCGCTGCCGGCACCGGCGCCGCTGTTCCGGGGGTTAGACCATAGTCGAGGCTTCCTGGGGAAGGCTTGCGCTCTTCGCGATATGCCGGCTCAGCGGGATGCGATTGCTGATCAAGCGAAAGCATCCGCGTGAAGGAACCCGCACTCGCACGCGTGGAGTCCGCTGCTTCAAGGTTGGCCGGCGGCGCTGGCGGTGGGGCCGCGGCCGCGCCTCCGAAGGAGCTGAACAACTGTGTGAATCCTCCCGGCTTATTTTCAGGGGCGGCCGCAGTCGGCCGGGATCCACCGGCAATTGGCGCTTCACCCAGGTTCGGCGGCTGGGCCTGGGAACCGCCAAACTCGGAGCCTGCGCCTGGCGTGGCTCGCAATAATTGTGTAAAACCGCCTGGCTCCGGAGCCGCAGGAGTTTTCGGCGGCTCTTCTGGAACGAATCGGGCGGCAGGCTGCACCTTGTTTATGGGATTCTCAACTGGAGCCGATGAAGCTTCCTGCGAACCGAGCGTTCGCAACAAAGATGTAAATCCGGAATCCTGTGCGGGACGCGGCGTCTCCTGCGCGGGCGTCTCCCTTGAAGCAACCGGCGGTGAGGGCGATTCGCTGCCCAGCGTGCGCAGCAGTTCGGTAAATCCCCCGCTGCCCCGCCCACCGGCTAATGGGTCTGGCTCAAACACCGCGCCCTTGGTGGCAGACGGGGGAGCAGGGGCCGTCTCCGCAGTGGGCGCTCTTTCAGCTGACGCCGTTCGTATCCGGTCAAGCAGCTCCGACGAACTCTCAGCGGCGCCACCTCCGAAAACCAATTTATGGACCACCGGCTCCGCACGAACCGGCGATCCCTGCACCGGCTGTGGTCTTGCGGCTTCTGTTGCCCGGTTCAATTGGGCTTCAGGCTCCACTCCAGAGCCCGTCGTCTGGGTCCGCACCGGGTCGGGCGCCTTCACCGCCCCAAAAACGCCCGTCGCCCCAAAGTCCTGTCCACGATCGGAATCCTCCGGCCATGGAGAGTTTGAGGGGTTGGGTCCAGCAGGTGTCGTCGGTTTTTCCATAAAATACGACCTCCGGTGCGATGCCGGTAGCATAAATCATTCTTTGCATCAGATTTACCTGTTCACCCAAAAAAGATTTTGCGTATAATGCGCTTGCGCCCTACCATACCGGACGAACAAACTCCTCGAAGATTTCCCAGTATCGTTCGGACAAGCGGCATGTCTTGCCGATGAAGGTCAAGCAACAGGCACAGGAGATTCGCTTTGTATCGATCCGTAAGCGAGCCCGATCTCCAACTTTCTCCCATGGCGGTCCACCTACTATGAAGTTCCTGTCGCGGGTCGTCTGGTCTGAAGGCATGCATCTCGGTCCTCATCACTTCCAGACGCAGAGCCGGTATTTCGAAGATACGCTTTGGTTCCTCAGCTCCAACCTGCGCCAGGAGCCGTGGGGATTTCTCCATTTTTCCATCGATACTGAGGCCATGCGGAACGGGCTCGCCATCCTCGGTTTCGCATCCGGCATCTTGCCAGACGGTCTCATCTTCGATCTGCCCGACTGCGACTCAGCTCCCGATCCTGCAAATCTGAGCAGCCTCTTTTCCTCAACAGATAGTGAAATCATCCTGTATCTGGCGATCCCGCCGCGGCAAGACCAGGGCCTCGACTGCGATCTGGGTGGCGGCGCCAGTACGCGATACAGTGCCGTTCAACGGAAGCTCAGAGACGATTCCGCTGGCCAGGGCGAGTACAACGTCTCGTTTGCGCGCAAGAACCTGGTCCTGCTGAGCGAGTCTCAGCTCTCTGAAGACACGGTCTCCTTCCCCATAGCCCGCGTCCTCCGCGACGGCGCTGGGGGATTTGTCTGTGACCCTGAATTTATTCCGCCTTGTCTGCGCATCAGTGCGTGCGAAAGCCTGGTCATGCTCATTCACCGTCTGGCGCAGGCCATCGATGAAAAGATCGTTTCCACTCGCAGCATGAGGCTCAGTTCGGGCCGCTTTGAACTCGGGACCTCTGCTTTGGACGTCGCCAACTACTGGTTCCTTCACTCACTCTGCTCAGCGCTTCCCGCGTTGCGCCATCATCTGCAGGACCGCCGCAGTCACCCGGAGGAGGTCTACCGGGATCTAGCCCGCCTCGCAGGTGCTCTCAGCACGTTTTCTCTGGAGGCGACAAGGGATGAGATTCCGCCGTACCAGCACCGGGATCTGACTTCCACTTTCAGAGAGTTGGATGCGCTTATCCGGCGTTACCTCGAGATTGTGGCCCCATCCAACACGGTCACCCTCCAGTTCCACAAAACGGACAGTTACTTCTATGCGGCTCCGGTAAGCGACGAGCGCTGCCTCCGCCGTTCGCGCTGGGTCCTGGGCATCCGCTCCTCACTCACGGATTCGGAGATCCTGCGCCAAACGCCCAGGCTCCTCAAAGTCTGCTCGGCCGAGGGAGTTGCGAAGCTTGTCCAGCGCGCTCTTCCCGGCCTTGAGCTTATGCACCTTCCCGTCCCGCCCTCCGCGCTCCACGCCCAGGCGGACATGCATTACTTCTCAATCTCCCTCAGCGGTGCCTGCTGGCAGCATATTCTCCAGACCAAGCAGGTTGGAGTCTATCTGCCCGGCGACCTGGGTGACGCAACCTTCGATCTCACCATCATCATGGAGGCCTCCGCATGACTTCTTCGCCTTCTTCCGCTCTTCAAGAGATGAAGACCAACAATCTGGCACTGGCGTTCCAGGAGGTCTTCACAGTCATCCTGCGCACCCGATTTTTCGTCCAGCGCGTTGAAAACGCCGAAACCTTCCGCGCCACGCTGCGCAAGATGATTTCCGCGGCGGTAAAAGACGCTTCGGCCATGGGATACAGCGATGAAGCCTCGAAGATGGCCCTCTATGCCATCATCGGGTTTCTCGATGAAAGTATCCTGAATTCCAAGGACCCTACCTTCGCAGACTGGGCCCGGCGTCCGCTGCAGGAAGAGATGTTCGGAGGACATTTCGCGGGTGAATATTTCTTCCAGAATGTCACCGAACTGCTCAATCGCCCCGAATCCACTGAGGTTGCCGATGTGCTGGAGTTGCATGCCCTTTGCCTTATGCTGGGCTACCGGGGCCGCTTCGCATTCGGGGATGCTTCTGAGATTCATTCCATACTGCACCGAATCCGCGAAAAGATAGCCCGCATCCGCGGCGCCTATGCGCTGTTCCGCCCCACTGAAGCCCCGGCTGCTCCGCCGCCACCAAAGCGCGACCCCTGGGTTCGCCGCCTGGCAGTGGCTGCCATCCTGCTCGCAGTCTTCACTCTTCTGGCCTATCTCGCCTACGTGTTGATCCTCCGCCAGTCCATGCCCACAAGCGCACGGGACAACCAGCAGTCTCCCGCAACTCTGGCCTTTCACCAGGCAACCAGCCTTCAGGAGATATCCCTATGAAACGCGTCCTGATTGGGATACTTATCTTCATCGTTTACCTGGCCCTGGTCATCTGGGGAGCATTTGCGCTGCACTTTGAAGGCACAAGGCTGGTGCTTTTTTGCGTCATCCTCGGTCTGTTGGGCGCTTTGGCCATCGCCTTCGTTGTCTGGTATCTGCACAAGTTAAGCGGCGGTTCCTCGCAAGGGGGAGGACTGGACACACCCGATGCGGTCAATCTGAACGCCCTGCTCCGCGACGCGGATGCCAAGGTTCGCCAAGCCGGCCGCGCAGGCGCCAAATCTCTGGCTTCCCTGCCTCTTATCTATGTCATTGGAGATGAAAACTCTGCCAAGACCCAAACCGTGCTCCAGTCAGGCCTCGATCCTGAGTTGCTCGCGGGAAACGTCTATCGGGACGGACTCGTTGTTCCCACCCAACTCGCGAATCTCTGGCTAGCCGGCAACTACGTCCTGGTTGAAGCCGGAGGGGCATTGCTGCGTCAGCCGCCTCTCTGGTTAAGACTCATCAAGGCCACCATCCCTGCACGGCTGGGTTCGGTCTTCTCCAGCGACAGCCGTCTCCCTGCGCGGTCGGTCGTCGTGTGCGTAAGCATCGAGCGCATCATGGCCCCCAATACCACTGAGCAGATTCGCGCGCTGGCTCAAAGCCTGAACGAGCGTCTCCGCCAACTCTCGCAGACCCTGGGCATCTCGCTCCCCATCTACGTGCTTTTCACAAAACTTGATAACATCACTCCGTTTGCCGAATACGTCGGCCGTCTCTCGGATGAGGAAATCAAGCTTCCCATCGGGTCTCTGCTGTCTGCCCTATCGTCCGGGTACGGTCTCTATACGGAGCAGGCTACGGCCCTGATCGGCGCGCGATTCGACCAGCTTCTCTACGCTCTCGCCGAGTTCCGCCTCGACATTCTGTCCCGTGGCGGCGAACTCCAGGAACTGGCTCGAGCTTATGAATTTCCCCGTGACCTGCGTAAACTTCGCGCGGGCGTCGTCTCCTTCCTCGCTGAAGTCGCGCGTCCCAGTCAAATCGGCGTCAACCCGTTCTTGCGCGGGTTCTTCTTCGCCGGCATGCGTGCCCACCTGATCGAAGACGTTCTTGAAATCGGTCCGGCTCGACCCCAGACGTCCGCTCCGGTGAACGCTGGGGCAACCCGCATCTTTTCCCTCGCCGCCGCCCAGGCAGAGCAGCAGCCGGCCCCGCAAGCCAGGCGAGGCGGCACGCGCAAGGTTCCGCAGTGGGTCTTCCTTCCGCACTTGTTCTCGAATATCCTGCTGGCCGACAAATCTGCCCTTGAGACGAGCCGCGCCAGCACCCGCACCAGCTTTCTCAAGCGCGCTTTACTCGCAACCGCCAGCGCGGTGATTCTGCTCCTGCTGGCCCTTGCCACCATCTCGTTCTTCAAGAATCGCGCCCTCGAAGAGCGCGTCGCCGCAGCCGCGGCCGCCCCGGTTTCGCCGGTGGCCGCTGGCAGTTTCGCCTCCCAGGGTGACCTTGAATCCCTCGAAAAGCTAAGAGCCGTCCTCGATGAGCTTGGCCGCTATCGCAAGGACGGTCCACCGCTCATGGCGCGCATAGGCCTCTTCCGCGGCGAAGCTCTCTACCCCGTTGCCTGCCAGGCTTACGCGAACAAATTCCGCAGTCTTCTGCTGTCGCCGACGCAGGAGAACATCCTCGCCAAGCTCCGCGCCGTGCCTTCGGTTCCCACCCCCGATGCCGACTACAGCGCAACCTACCGGCCGCTGAAAGCCTATGTGATCACGACCTCCTCCCCCGACCCCGACTCCGCGCAGGACACGACTGAATTTCTCCCCTCGGCCCTTCTCGCCGAGTGGGCCGGCAACGCTTCACCGTCTTCCGACCTGTCCAATCTGGCGCAAACTCAGTTCGCGTTCTATGCCAGCCTTCTCCCTGGAACATCTTCCTGTATGGCCAAAGCAGGCGGGTCTCCCAACACTGATGTTGTCATCCATGCCCGTGCTTACCTCAATGGTTTCCAGGGATTCCAGCACGTCTATCAAAGCATGCTGGCTGCCGCCAATCGCAAAGTCCCGGGGTTTACCTTCAACGGCAAATTCCCCGGCTCCGCGCAATACATAATCGATAACTACACGGTGCAGGGAGCCTTCACCAAGGATGGTTTCGCCTTCATGCAGGACGCTATCCTGCATCCCGACCCGTATTTCCGTGGAGAAGAATGGGTTCTCGGCCCCTCATCCGGGCCCCCGATCGACCGGCTTGTTCTCTCCGGCCAGTTGAAGTCGGCGTATTTTGCTGACTACGCACAGACTTGGCGAACCTACCTGACCAAGGCGCAATTCGTTCCCTACAAGAACTTCGCCGATGCCGGGCCCAAGCTCAGCGCGCTGGACTCGAATACGTCTGCCATGCTGGAACTCTTCTCCCTCATCTCTGTAAACACCGGCGTTGCCGCGCCTGAGATATCAAACCTCTTTCAGGCGCCTCAGTCCGTGGTCCCGCCATCCAATCCCGACAATCGCTTCCTTGCCCCTTCCAACCAGTCCTACATCCAATCCCTGCAGGGTCTTGAAGGCGCCGTGAAGAACCTCACCCTCAACGCTGCCAATGCCAACGACCCCACCGCTGCCGCGCCCGTAATCCAGGCGGCCGTTACCGCCGAACAAGCCGCCGAAAACCTGCGCAACGGCTTTCTCCCTGATCCCGCCGGCAACATGGATAAGACCAGCTTCACTCTACTGGAGGCGCCTATCGAATCGGCCAAGAACCTGGCTGCTCAAGCTCCCGCCAACGCAGCCGGCGGCGGAGCCAAAGCCTTCTGTGGGCAGATTGCACCCCTGCTGGCCAAGTTCCCCTTCAACCCCGAGTCCACCACGGAAGCCACCACCGAGGAAGTCGCCCAGGTTTTCGCGCCCGGATCCGGATCGTTTGCGCAGTTCAGCACATCTCTGCACGCGCTCGTAGTTCAGCAGGGCTCTCAATACGCAGTTGCCCCCGGCTCGGCAGTCCACATCAACCCCTCTTTCCTCGCTTTCCTCAACAGTGCCCAAAGGATCTCCTCCACCCTCTTTTCCGGTGGCGGAAACCAGCCTTCGCTCGACTTCACCCTCAATGAGGTCAAGTCGTCCGGCACCTCTGACGCCGTTCTCAATATTGATGGCAAGCAGATCAGCGCGGGCGGTCAATCGGCCACATTCCATTGGGTTTCTCAGCCATCCAGCAGGATCACCCTCGCCACCCAGAAGAACAGCGCGCCGGCCATGACTGGCCCTTGGTCGGCCTTCCATTTTGGCTTTGCCGCTCCACAGATTTCCCCCAACCGTCTAAAATTCTTCTTCAGTTTCAACAATCAAACCCCTGAGGTCGTCCTGTTCGATGCCTCAGGCCCCGGAGCACCCTTGCTGAACCCGGAATTCATGAAGGGATTCCATTGTGTTGCAAACGTTGCTCGCTGAAGCGTTTGCCTAGTTACTGCAGTCCGAGAGCACCACTGCCAAGTGGCCTTCTCTCCGGGTCGCCAGCTATACGTTTTGGTCGCTGGGTGGGAGTCAAGCCCACCCAGCCCAATACCAGAAAGACCACACACTCTGTGAAATAGCCTTAGCGTTGGCCGAATTCGCAGGAATCGCGAATTGGGCTGGGAAAACGGCCACCTCTGGAACATTCGAGGCGAGATCATGACCCAAGAATTCACAAACGAGCCTACGCAATTCGACGAGCCTTCTGAACAGCCGCCCGAATCGAAGCCACCGGCCAGTGCTGCTCCGGATGCTGCGGCAGAATCGGCGCAAACGTCCGAGTCCTCTGATTCTCCGCCCTCCGTCGCCGGCGAGCCCACGCCCCTTCGGCTCGCCGTATCGGCCCTCAGTGATATAGGTTGCGTCCGCACCAATAACGAAGACGCCTACGGGTACGACGAGTCTGTCAGCATTTATGTCGTCTGTGACGGCATGGGCGGAATGGCCAGTGGCGAAGTCGCCAGTTCCCATGCCGTGGCAGCTATCGTCAACAGTTTTGCTGACTCGGCCGCCTCGGGCGTCCCGGTCAGCACGCGGCTTTTACAGGCCATCAACATCGCCAATGCGGATGTTTGGGAAAACGGGCAAATTCCTGAAAATAGAGGCATGGGAACCACCGCCGTCGCTGCCGCGCTCGATGGGGACAAACTTATCTTGGGCAACGTCGGCGACAGCCGCGCCTATATCGTGCAGGGCAACCAGTGTGTGCAACTCACCGTCGATCATTCCTATATCAATGAGCTCATTCGCAACGGTACGCTGACCATCGAGAATGCGCACAACGCCGACCTTCGCGGCATGGAGTCCATCATCACCCGCGCGGTGGGTGTGGCGGCCGAGGTTCAGCCCGATTTCTACTCGGTCGACCTCAAGCCCGGCACCGCCGTCCTTCTGGCCACAGACGGCCTCACCCGCTACCTTGTCCCAGACGAAATCGCCGCCATCCTGAGCACCTCGCCCTTCGAGTCTGCCTGCTCCAACTTGATCAATCTGGCCAAGCAGCGCGGCGGCCAAGACAACATCACCTGCATCCTTCTGGCTGCCCTGCCCGCTTGATATACTCGGACGCTCAACCATGAAACCCAATTCGATCAAACGGGTTGAGCTTGTGATCGCTGATGAAAGCGTAAGGTTTTTAACCTGAATTCCTTTATTAAGCTCGTACGATTTGCTTGACAGCGCTCATACCTTGATTTACGTTTTTGGGGTCTGAAGTACGTCTCCCGCAAACCATGAAATGGAAGTGACATATGGCTCACGTGCAGAGGCTAGGTGTATTCGGATTGGTCGCCGCGACGGCGATCTTCGCGATTGGCATGAAAGCTCAGACAGGCGACCCGGGAACGCTCATCCAGGAGAAACTCGTCTCGCAGATCAAACTGACGAAAGCCGCCGCCGACCACTCCGATATTGTTACCGCCGGAGATGTTGTAGTGCTGCATAAGGACGGCCTGATGATGTGCAGTTCAGCCTCCTCGTACGCATTTTCAAACTCTTACAGCAACGGAGTCCTGGCCGCGAATTATAAAAACCGCGCCAAGGACGCCGCGTCGTCCTTCTTTAAGGCCCGTCTTCCATTTGGCGGCGGAGGCAGTGCCGCTGACGCCGCAAACAACGGCTGCGCATCAAGAAAGTTTGTCGCTGGCGAGAAGTTCTGGGTCACCGGGGTTGTACTTCAAAAGGACGGAATTCTAATTAGCACCTTTAGTGATCCATACAATGACGTCCGCTACTATGGCGAGATCAAGTTCCCTTTTCCAAAGGGTCCGGTGCCGCCGGTGGACGATTTTGTGAAAACAGTCTCAGAGGTCATTACGGTTCAGCCACCGGACGACAGTGATAAGGGTAGCCAGGGTGGTCAGGGCGGTCAGCCCGCCCAGGCGGCCGCGCCGCCAGCGGCTCCTGCTCCTGCCGCGGCCCCGATGGCGGCCATTCCGCCGCCACCCCCACCAGCCGATGCACCGCCGCCGACCATTGCCATCGGCCAGACAAAGGATCAGGTAACCGCCGCCTTCGGGCAGCCGGTCAGACTAGCCAAGTTGGGAGCGAAGGAAATCTTCTATTACAAAGACATGAAGGTGACCTTCACAAATGGAAAAGTCAGCAACGTGGAGTAAAGCGTTCGCGCATCCGGGATAGAGCGTGGGCTTGAAACGGGAATGAGGATCCGATGACCATACGTATATTTCGCAAAGGCATCACGGCTGGTTCAGCAGCATTGATTCTTGCCGGCCTGTTGGGCATTGCCTGCCTGGCAAGCGCAGGCACAGACACCAAGAAGCCCGCGCCGCCACCTGCAAAGCCTGCAGCAAAGCCCGCCCCGAAGCCTGCCAGCAAGCCTGCCGGAAACGCGGGCGCCGGAGCGTCGCACGGGCCAACCACCGGCGCGGCTGCTTCGCATGGGCCAACTGCGAATGGCAGTGGCGCACGCACCACGACGACCGGCGGTGCGCATACCACCACAACTGGCGGCGCACGCACGACTACGACCACGGGCGGCATGCACACGACCACCACCACCGGAGCCCACCCCGGCGGAGCGGGCGCAGGCGCCAGCCATGCTGCCTTCAAGAGTCCCGCGCCGAAGGGAAGCAACGAACACGTCACCAAGAGCGGAAGCGCGGTTCGCACCCGCCCCAACGGCAAGGTGAGCGATGTGCATGACGCCAAAAGGGGGATCGATGTCCATCATGGCCTGGCCGGCGGGCGCCGTGTCTCGATGGAGCGCCGTGACGGCAGCCGCGTATACGCAGAGCGGGGCCGCCGGGGATATGTGGAGCGCGGATATCATTATCATGGTCACGACTTCGCCCGGCGTTCCTACTACTACCATGGCCGCGCCTACGACCGCTATTACCGCGGCTACGGATACCGCGGACTCTATCTGAACGTCTATGCCCCAGGCTTCTATTACGCTCCAGGCTTTTACGGATGGGCGTACAACCCATGGGCAGCACCGATCGCATTTGGGTGGGGATGGGGAGGCAATCCCTGGTTCGGTTTCTACGGAGCCTATTTCCAGCCGTATCCCGTGTACCCTTCAGCTGCGTTCTGGCTGACGGACTATATCATCTCGCAGGATTTGCAGGCCGCTTACGCGGCACGCCAGGAGGCCGCCGAGGCGGAAGGCGCTCCAGTCGCGGCAGGCGGCCAGCCGGTGCTCACTCCCGAGATAAAACAGATGGTCGCCGACGAAGTCAGGAATCAGTTGGCACTTGAGAACTCTGAAGCGCAGCAGAATTCACAGCAACAGGACGTGGATCCAGGTTCCAGCGGGATTGCGCGCCTTTTGAGCGACGGCCGTCCCCATGTATTCGTGGCTGGCGGCAATCTGGACGTGACGGATGCATCCGGGCAGGAGTGCGCGGTCAGCGATGGCGATACGTTGCAGTTGCAGACTGCGCCTCCCGCAGATGCAACCTCAGCAAATCTGGTTGTTCTGTCCAGCAAGGGCAAACCGGAGTGCCAGATCTCCCTCACGGTTCAAGTGCAGTTGGCCGACTTGCAGGAGATGCAGAACCACATGCGGGAGACCATCGACCAGGGACTCCAGGATCTGCAGGCCAAACAGGGCACAGGTGGCTTGCCGGCAGCTCCGCCTTCCGCCGCGGGCCCAACGGCTCCCGCGCAGTATGCTGCAGTGGCACCTCCGCCTGAGCCGAACCTGGCCTCTGACATACAGCAGGTGGACCAACAGGGCGAACAGTCTGAGAAGGACGTTACCGCCGAAGCGGCGCAGGATAGCGGTGCGCCGGCAAGCGCCGCCGCAGCTCCTGCCGCTCCCGCTGCGCCTGCATCCATCGAACTCGGCCAGACCACTGCCCAGGTGCAATCGGCACTTGGCGCGCCCACAAGAATTGCAAATCTGGGGCCCAAGGTCATCTATTACTACAACGGCATGAAGGTCACCTTCAAAGACGGCAAGGTGAGCGACGTGCAGTAACCATGGCGGCCAGCGCAGGAGGGCGGTGGGCGATTCCCTCCTGCGCCGAAGCACGCCTGCAAGTTATATTGAGTGATCCATGGTAACCGGGCGTCCATAACTCCGACTAAGACGCCGCCTGCTCCACCACCGCTTTTGAAAGATTCCGTGGCCGGTCTACATCCACGCCGCGTTCCACCGCCATGAAGTAGGCAAACAGTTGCAGCGGAATCACTTCCGGAATCGGCAGCAGGTACTCGCTGGCAGGCCTTACAAAAACGCAATCGCTTGCCAGCCCGGCTGCCTCTTCATCGCCTGCGTTCGCAATCACGATCACCTTGGCCCCTTGAGCCTTCATGTCGCGCAGCAGTTGCAGCGTCTTCTCATAGCGCAGCACCGAACCATCCAGGCTGCGATCCACTGTGGCCAGCGCCACCAGGGGGACACGGTCGCTCACCAGCGCATTCGGACCATGTTTCAACTCGCCCGCCGGGTAGCCCTCGGCGTGAACATAGGAGGCTTCCTTCAGCTTCAATGCGCCCTCGCGTGCGATGGCGTAGTGAATGCCGCGACCTAGATAGAGGAAAGTGGCCGCGGACTTGTACTTGCACGCCAGCCCAGCCATCTGCTCTCGCCAGCCGTCCAACTGCGCATCGATGCTGTCAGGCAGCGCCCGCAGATTCGCGATGTGTGTGCCTAACGCTGCTGCATCCATCTGGCCCAGCCGTGTGCCCTCGTAAAGCGCCAGCAGGTAAAGCACGGCTAACTGGCAGGTAAAGCTCTTGGTGGCCGGAATAGCTCGTTCCACACCGGCGGCCAGTGGCATGGAAACATCGGCCTCGCGCTCCATGGAAGAGCCGGCGGCGTTGGTGATGGCCAAAGTCTTCTGCCCTCGCAGGCGCGCCTCGCGCAAGGCGGCAAGCGTGTCAGAGGTCTCGCCCGATTGCGAGAGAACCAGAACGCTGGGACGGCGCAGATCCCCGCTCCCGCGGCAACTGTATTCACTGGCATATTCCACATCCACGGCCAAGCCGCACAAGTCTTCTAGCAGAATCTCAGCGGCCAGCCCGCTATGTCGGCTGGAACCCGAGGCAGCAATCAAAATCTCGCCCTCCGGTATCGACCAACCCGCCAGCAGCGTGGCCATATCCGGCCTCAGCCCCTCGCCCAACAGATAAAGAGCCAGGGTGCGGCGAAGCGCCTCCGGCTGCTCATAGATCTCGCGCAACATCTCATGTGCAAAGTTCGGCATGGCTCCAACCCCAGGGTTCCGCCCTCAAAGGCAGAATGCTCACTCTCATACGATCATATATAGCCGTCAGGCGATCATGCTCTGAGACCCTTCGGTGGGGATTCCGCCGTGCTGCGTCTGACCGGAAAAGAGGTAGCAGGCGTCCCTTCTCTCTGCTTCCGTATCCACAGCCATCTCCATCCGCTTCGACGGCATAATCGCGCATCAGCACTGGGTTATTCGGGCTCTCATCTGCCATTCAATGGCCACGGCGGACCATCGCGTTGCAGCAGCGGGTGGTATATTTCCTCCTAGCCATGCAAGCGAAATGGAGATTCCTGACAAGGAATCCTCATACGTCAAGGCGGTTCTCAGGCCACTCGATTCAGATCACGCATTGCGCTCGAAACCGTGTGGACGCTGACGTTGAGTCCGCTGTGATTGCCGGGGCTTTCGCGGGTGCTGGTTGCCTGATCATCATTCGGAACCAGACAGGCTATTGAAACAAAGGGCGGTAGCTCTCAAAGATTATGGAGATAAGAAACCCGAGGTCTGTGCACGATGCAATATCATCCTGAGTTTTCCGCGCCAAACATAGCAATTGCAGATAAACATCAGCAACCGAAGCCGCCACGGAAGGCTTATTTTGGCTGCCGCGTCCTTGCATTCCTTGCACTCCTGACAACTGCACCCATTGCTCTCCCTCTTTGCGTCGCGGCGCAAACGCAGCCCTACTCATCGAGCAACGAGTACCAATCGATGCTCAAGGAACTGAGCAACGATCCGGTTCTCCCCAGCCACATAAGCTCGGGCAAGCTTCCTTCGGCACTGGAAGCTCCTGCAAACATCGAAGCGCATGAAACCGCCACAACCCTCCGCCTTGAGACTTCCGGCTGGGTTCTCGAACTCGCAAAAAATGGGTTGGGAATATCGCTGACAAACAAGCACACAAGTCTCGCATGGCGATTGCATGGTTCGGGCGATGATTTGGCCGGCTTGCTGTGGGAGCAGGACGCCGGGAAGGCAACCTTCTTGCGACCGGTGAAGGTCACATCGATTGAGCGGCATGAGAATGTTTGGCGGGTACACGCGGAATTGGCGTACTCAACCGCCACCGTCTCAATTGAAATTGCGGTTATTTCGCCCACTGCGATCCGCCTTTCCATTCGTGCACCGCAACTCGGCGCGAGTTCTCGATTGGGCATGAACTTCGCCGGTTTGGGTCCATTGTTTGGCTTGGGAGAAAGATTCGACCGAGTCAAACTCGACGGATTGAAGACCATTCTGCGTCCGGAAGATCGCCTGGGCACATCTGGCCATAACTGGTCTTACATCCCTGTGCCCTTTCTTTTCACGCCGCGGGGCATCGGGATTTATCTCGATACGCCAGATGTAAGTACCGTCGATCTGGAGCATTCCGCGCAGGGCCGATTTTCAATTCAGCTCGACCATCCATCGGTGGACGCTTACTTTTTCTTGGGCGACCCGAAAACAATCCTGCAGGACTACACATCCCTGACAGGACATTCCGCAGTGCCTCCCCCCTGGGCGTTTGGCGTTTGGGTCTGTTCCTATCAAGGTGCGCAGACGGTGTTCGATGACGCCAAAAGACTGAGGCAAAACGCAATTCCAGCCAGCGCGATTTGGACCTACGACGTGATGGGCAAGGGCGACATCATGGGATGGCCATTTTGGTCAGTCGGATCGTATCCAAATCCGCGGCAGTTTACCGATCAACTCCACGGCATGGGATTCAAATCCCTCACCTATGTTCATCCTTACCTTTCCTCGATACTGGCCCCTTACAACCTGCCTAATCCTACTTTCGAGCAAAGTGCGCAAGCCGGGTTCTTTGTGAAGGACTCCAATCGCAATCCAATTGGACCACCGTCCATGTCATCTGAACTGGCTAGCATCGACTTTACCAATCCCGTTGCCGTCGACTGGTGGGAACAGAAAATTCGAGAAATCCTGCTGGACGACAACTTTGACGGATGGATGGAAGATTTTGGCGAATCGGGCCGCGACACGGATCGCTCTGCCGTGGGCCTTACCGGGCGTAACATGGCGAACCTTTCTCCACTCTTGTATCACAGCATCACCAATCGGATTGCGCTGAAAGCCAAGCCCGATATTGTCGAATTTGCCCGCTCTGGATATGCCGGTTCGCAAAGCTACTCGTCTGTCATTTGGGGCGGCGACCAGCTTCCCGATTGGTCCCAGGATCAGGGACTGCCCTCCGTCGTTCGCGCAGGAATCACGGCCGGTCTGTCAGGATTTCCCGTTTGGGGGCCTGACATTGATGACAATAGCCGTTCAGAGGAACTCTGGATTCGCTGGACCGAGTTTGGCGCACTAACTCCTATCATGCGCGACCACTTGTGGGACAAGCCGCAAGGCGCTGTTGGCATCTGGTATGACTCACAAACTATCAACGCCTTTCGCACATATGCAAGACTCCATATGTCCCTGTTCCCATATTTCTACACATTAGCAAAAGAAGCCTCCAAAACCGGACTCCCCATTATTCGTCATCCATTACTTGAATTCCCCGATGATAGCGGAACCTATGACATTGATGGCGAATACATGCTGGGGTCAAAACTCCTGGTAGCTCCGGTGCTCGAAGAAGGCGCTTCCAGCCGTTCTTTGTACCTCCCCTGGGGTTCCTGGGTCAACTTTTGGACCGGAGAGGTTGTCGAAGGAGGCCGGCGGATTACTGTGTCCGCGCCACTGGAACAAATTCCCTTACTGATACGCGCGGGAAGTATCTTGCCACTTATCAGCCCGGATACCGAAACCTTGGCCTCTGACTTAGCTGGAAGCAAATACACAACACTTACACCCGATCTCACATGGCGGGTTTTCCCCGCTGCAACAACCATTCGCGATAGTTTCACGCTGGATGACGGCACGGTAGCCACCTCGACAGAGGAGCCCTCGCGGATAGAAGTGCACTTGGAACATTCTCCTGTATTGCGGAATTATGAGGTGATACTGCCAACCAACAAACCGCCTCGAGAGGTGAAGGTCTCCGGCGCACTCCTAACGAAGCTGGAGGAGCACAAAGAACAGAAAGGAGAACCGGGCTGGCGAATGGATACAGAGAGCCACACCCTGCACGTGTTCTTCAAGGCACACGATTTCATTCTGAGCGTTAACAAATAAATCCGGATGGAAAGCAAATCTCGATCGGAGCCTCATCAATGAAATTCTGATCTCAGTGGGCTATCCTATGTATTCATGCTTTGAGCCGCTCCCTGCCGTTCACCTCATAGGCAAGTGCGTTTCCACATTCCGTTGCGTCGAAATCTGCGTCACGGCCGCACCTCTGCATACGGCGGCGCGGGGGTTCAGGGAATCAAACCCGTCCCGCATCCTGAGGAAGTTTCCCGCCCGAGGAACTGAATTTGGGCCCTCTTTTGCACATGCTGGATGAATTTCGCAACCGATCGATCATAAATTTTCGGTTCATTTTTTCATCACAGCAGGTATTCTATTGTCATCCTGCGGAATAAGACTGGATCAGATCGGCCAACGAGCACGACTCGTAATGGTAGATCTGGTTTACTTTCATGAAATTGGCCAACACGCACCATCGCTCTTTCATCCAGCGCCGGGTTTCGTCGATCACATTTAGAAGACCGTTCGGCAAATTTCTCATCCGATACCAGCATATTTGAGGTAATCCATGCGTACATTCCGATCTTTGCTTCCCCGGCTGCTGGCGGTTGTGGCAGTCGCTGCGCTGTGTTGTGGTCCGGTTTTTGCACAGCAGACGCTTGGCGGCATCACCGGCGAGGTCACTGACGCCTCGGGTGGTGTGATCCCCAACGCCACAGTCACAGTGGTGGGCGAACAGACCTCGTTAACGCGCACGGTCAAGACCAATGGCACCGGAACTTATATCTTTGTGAACCTGCCCATCGGTACCTACACGATCACCTACACCGCCGATGGATTTGATGTGCAGAAAACGCAGCACATCGCTGTGCAAGCTGATCGTACGGCCAGCGTGAACGCTTCGCTCAAGATCGGCAAGACCAGCGAAACCATTGAGGTGGAAGCCTCGCCGTTGATGAATGTTGTGGACACCACCAACGGCTACGTGCTTGATAATGCCCAGATCGACATGGCGCCATTGGCCACCGGCAGCTTTACCGGCCTGGCAATCCAGTCCACCGGCGTGAGCGCGGAGTTGGCTGGTGGCACGGGCGTCAATTCCGGGCTCGGCAATGCGCCGATCTGGGCCAACGGCCAGCGCGACACATCCAATACTTTCTTGCTCAACGGCGTAGATGCCAGCAACCTGTTCAACGGCAAGAGCACCAGCCAGGTGGCTTCCTTCCGCGTTGTAGACAATACCGGCAGCGGTAACAGCACCGCTGGCGGCATCATTCAGAGCAGCGCATCCATCTATCTTTCCATCGGCAACGCCATCCCCAGCCCTGCTCCGGAGACCCTTGAAGAAGTGCGCGTGAACGCCTCGATGTACGACGCCCAGCAAGGCTCAACCGCGGGCGCACACCTCGACATGAGCACCAAGGCGGGAACCAATGCATTCCACGGCAACGCCTACATTCATCGCGGCACAAGCTGGCTGAATGCCGCCCCGTTCTTTTTCAATAACGATCCCGACATTCCCGCCGATCAGAAAGTACCCGAACTTCACCGCTACATCGCGGGAGGAACGGTTGGCGGGGCGTTAATCAAGAATAAGCTGTTTGGCTTCGTCGGCTACCAGCATCTGCACGTGTCCGACCAGGAGATCGGCTACTCACGGTTCTCGGTTCCCGTCGGACTCTCAGATGATCGCAGCGCGAACGGACTGGCCAGCGTGGCGAACATCGGCTGGTGCTCCGTCCCCACCGGGCCGAATGAGAACTGCCCGCTGGGAGCGCCCCTTTCCGGAACCGTTCTGAATAACAACGCAGTGAACCCCGGCAGCAGTGTGGCGTACAACCTGTTCAACCAACCCGCTCTCCCCGGCGAGCCTGGCAATTGGCTCATACCCAACCCCAGCAGCACTCCAACAGTGGACCATCCCTACGACGTCTCGCTTCCCGGCACGGCCTACTTTCTCGGCGACCAACTGGTGAGCGATCTGGATTGGAACGCAGGAGCCAAAGACACGCTGGCACTGAAGTACTACTACCAGCACGATCCCACCGTGGCTCCCTATGCGTATTCCAACGTGCCGGGATTCGCCCAGCACCTGGATGGGGGCAGCCAGGTCTTCTCAGTCAACAACGTGAATGTGCTCAAAACGAATCTCAGCGTAACTGAGACGCTGGGCTTCATTCGCGAGAAGCTCTACTCCACCAACGATCAGCCTTTCAGCGCCGACAGCCTGGGAGTAAACAACTTGGGCTCGCCGTATTACGCCGGAGTCACAATCGTTGACATCCTGGGCGCCAACACCCCCACCACACTTCAGACTCTGAACATCGGCCCCGGATCGAATCAGGGATCACTTACCGGCGTCTTCCAGAATCGCTGGATGCCCTCGGGCAACGCCATCTGGACCGTCGGCAAGCACACGCTGGCCTTTGGCGGAAGCTGGTCATACTCACAATTGAATCCTCGCGACCGGCGTCCTGGAACAGCGGGCACTACATCTTCGGCGGACTTCGGCCAGTTCGTTCAGGGCCTGGTCACCACCAACTACGACTTCAATACCACCACCTTCCTGCAAGGCAACGGCGACCGCTACTATCGCGCCAATCAGGGCGGCGTCTATTTGCAGGACAAGTACCAGCTGCGCCCCAATCTGAGCGTGACGGCCGGCATCCGCTACGACCTCAACGGAGCGTTCAGTGAGAAGTACAGCCGCCTGTATAACTTCGATCCCAGCCTCTTCAGTGCCGGCACGGCCGATGACCCCAACAACCCCAATGGAGTCATCACCAACAACGGATACGTCATCGCCCAGAACAGCCATGACACCACGCTGACCGGCCGCCAATGGGGCATTGGTCCACGGCTGGGCTTTGCCTGGTCGCCATCGCGCTTCCACAACAAATTGGTGGTCCGCACCGGCTCAGGCTTCTATTACGACCGCGGTGAACTGTTTACCTACTTCTCTCCTGGCTACGCGGCTGGCCTCGTCGAGGGAGGACCGTTCGGAGTCGCCCAGGCGCCGCCGTTCGTCAACTCGCAGATTTGCAATACGGCCGACCTCAGCTACTACAACGGTTACATCCCCACCTGCTCTCCCGCAGACGCCAACCTGAGCCAACCCTGGGGCGCATCGCTCGGGCCGGCGCCCACAGGCAAGGCCTCTGACATCACCAACTTCCTTCCCAACGCCTACGACATCTCCAATGGAGCGGAGCCCTTTTCCATGGGCACCTACGACCGCAAGAACACCTTGCCGTATTCCATCAATTACACCCTCGATGTTCAGTGGCAGCCGCGCAGCGACGTCGCCGTAGAGATCGGCTATGTAGGCAACCTGGGCCGTCATCAGGTGATTCCAACTCCGTTCAACCAGTCCCAGATCGCCAGCCCCACCAGCCCCATTCGCGGCCAGTATTACACCTACGGATACACGGTATCCCTACCCGAAAACGCCCCAGAAGGAACTCCCGTTCCGTCACCTGGGCCGTTGAATCCCGGTCCCTACCTCAGCAACTACGAAGGCGGCAACGTTGACCTGCGCGTTCCTTACATTGGTTATTCGGGCGAGTCCATCGACTACAGGGCAGCGGGCATCTCGGAATACAACGCGGCGCAACTCCATGTGGACAAGCGCATGAGCCACGGCATCCAGGTGGGTGCGTCCTACACCTTCTCCCACACCACCGATGAACAGAGCGCCCTGGGCCTGTTCTATAACGGCGACAACCCAACCAACCTACGTTCGGGCTATGGCTTGGCCGACTTCGACCGCAAGCACGTGCTCAACTTCACTTACACCTACCAACTGCCCAAATTCAAACCAGATGATTCGCTCAAGGGCGCATTCACCAATGGCTGGAGCCTGAACGGCATCACCGTTCTGCAAAGCGGACAGCCGTTCAGCGTCATCGATTTCACCGGCGCCGTGGGTAGCATCTACTACAGCGTTTCCGACGGCATCAATAACCCTATCGTGCCGCTGGCTCCCGGCTGTTCTCCAAAGAGCGCCACCACCGGCCAAACCGGTGCCTGGGGTCCATCCAGTGCCGCGCTCAAGGCGCAATGCTTCACCATTCCCCTGTTGAACCCTGGAGACCTCAACGGCGCCATCCCGGCCAACGATCCGTTTGAGACCACCTTCATCGACCATGGACAGCGCAATATCTTCCGCCAGGCGTCGCAGAAACGCGCGGATGCCTCCCTGGTCAAACTCACGCCCATTGGAGAGCGATTCAAACTGCGCTACACCTTGGACGTTTTCAACCTGACCAACACCACCAGCTTCGACGTCACAGGAGACCAGGTCTCGCAAAACGTGAACTACAACGGGTATCCCATCATAGGCACAACCCCGTTGCCCACGGGATGCAATGCCTTAGGTCAACAGAACAACACTTCGTTCTTCAACTGTCCGGCGGGCCTGGGCATCACGCTGCACACCATCGGCAGCCCGCGCCAGGTACAGATGGCCCTCCGTCTGGATTTTTGATCCCGCTGGAAGTGTGAAAAACGACCCCCGGCAAAGCCGGGGGTCTCCCACTCCGTAGTAGCTGCTCTCCGCTTACGCAAAGACCTCCGCGTCCCGCAGGGCTGCGCCTTTGCGATCTTTCTCAGAGACGATCGCGTTCTGCGGAGAAATCGGCCACGGAATGGCCAAGTCCGCGTCGTTCCACACGATCGTGCGCTCACCCGCAGGAGAGTAATAGTCCGTCACTTTATAAGCGAAACCGACATCATCGGTAAGCGCAAGAAAGGCATGGCCGAAACCCACGGGAATCCACAGCATTTGGCCATTCTCGCCATCGAGTTCGACAGCCACATGCTTTGCGAATGTCGGCGAACTGCGCCGCAGGTCCACGGCCACATCCAGCACGGCGCCGTGTGTCACCCGGATCAACTTCCCCTGCGGCTGGATGGTCTGATAGTGAACGCCGCGGATGACGTTCTTCCTGGAGAGCGAGAAATTGTCCTGCACCCATAGACCGGGCAGGCCTTCCTCTTCCATTCTGCGCTGGTTATAGGTCTCGCAGAATGCGCCTCGGCTATCTCGATAGATCGCCGGGGTAATTACCATAACTCCAGGCAATGATGTCTTTGTAATCTTCATTGTTCTCCTGCCTTGGCCGCGAAATATGGCTCGCGAAGCAGGGCAAGCAGGTACTTTCCATATCCGCTCTTGCCGATAGGCTGCGCCAGCCGTTCCAACTGCTCCGCTGTGATGAATCCCTGGCGATAAGCAATCTCTTCCGGGCAGGCTATATTCAGGCCTTGCCGCCGCTCGATAGTGTGAACAAACATCCCGGCCTCCAGCAGCGATTCATGCGTGCCGGTATCAAGCCATGCCATGCCGCGACTCATGATTTCGACATTCAGGTTCCCCGCTTCCAGATAGCGCCGGTTCAGGTCGGTAATCTCCAGTTCTCCGCGATCGGAAGGCTTCAGGGTCGAGGCTATGCTCACAACGTGATTGTCATAGAAATAGAGCCCGGTTACCGCATAACGCGACTTGGGAGTTCTTGGCTTCTCTTCCAGGCTGACCGCGCGGCCAGCCTTATCGAATTCCACCACGCCATAGCGTTCCGGATCTTCAACCGGGTAAGCAAATACGGTCGCTCCCTGCTTCAGCTTTGCGGCCAACTGAAGTTGGCGCGAAAAGCCCTGGCCATAAAAGATGTTATCTCCCAGAATCAGGGCGCTCTGGTCGCCACCAATAAAATCCCGGCCTATCAGAAATGCCTGAGCCAGGCCGTCGGGGCTGGGCTGAATGGCATATTGGATATGCATGCCCCATTGGCCGCCGTCCCCCAGCAACTCGGCAAAGCGCCCGGTGTCCTGGGGAGTGGAAATAACAAGGATGTCGCGCAAGCCGGCCAGCATCAGCGTGCTGAGCGGATAGTAGACCATTGGCTTGTTATATACCGGCAGAAGCTGCTTTGAGACCACCTGAGTAACGGGATAGAGACGTGTGCCCGACCCTCCCGCAAGAATGATTCCCTTCATAGTGCGAGCCGCTCCGTATAGTTCTGTGCGATCCATTCCAGATACGCGCCGGTTCTGACATTCTCGACCCACGACATATGGTCGAGATACCAGCGGACGGTCTTGCGCAGTCCACTTTCAAACTGCTCCGCCGGGCGCCATCCCAGTTCGCGGGAAATCTTTGAAGCGTCGATCGCATAACGCCGGTCGTGTCCGGGCCGATCTTTGACGAATGTTATAAGATTCCTGCGCGGCCCCAGGGCGGTATCGGGCCTCATCTCGTCCACGAGATCGCAAATCGTCGTCACCACGTCGATATTTGTGCGCTCGCTGTTCCCGCCGATGTTATAAGTTTCCCCGACTTTTCCATTCCGCAACACGGTACGAATCGCCGCGCAATGGTCTTCCACAAAGAGCCAGTCGCGCACGTTCATTCCGTCTCCGTAAACAGGCAGTTGCTTGCCCTCAAGCGCGTTGAGAATCATCAGCGGAATGAGCTTCTCAGGAAACTGAAACGGCCCGTAGTTGTTTGAGCAGTTCGTGGTCAGCACCGGAAGGCCCCAGGTGTGGTTGTAGGCCCTCGCCAGGTGGTCCGAGGCAGCTTTTGAAGCCGCATAAGGACTATTCGGAGCGTACGCCGTACTCTCTGAGAAGGCAGGATCATCCGCCCAGAGCGAGCCGTAAACCTCGTCGGTGGAAACGTGCAGGAATCGGAATGCGGATCGATCGTCCTCGCCCAGCCCTGACCAGTAGATCTTTGCCTGCTCAAGAAGAACGAACGTTCCCTGGACATTCGTCCGGATGAACGCGCCCGGAGAAGCGATGGAACGGTCCACATGACTCTCTGCCGCAAAGTGCACAATCGCCCGGGGCTGATGCTCGCGCAGCATACGGCCCACCAGCTCCGCATCGCAGATGTCCCCGCGCACAAGCAGATAACGTGGATCATTTTCGAGCGAAGTCAGGTTGGCTGGATTCCCCGCATAGGTCAGCAAGTCCAGGTTTACCACTGCCGTACCGCTGGTCCTGATCCAGCTCAGGATGAAATTCGAGCCGATAAACCCTGCGCCGCCTGTGACTAAAATCGTATCGATCGTGGACCTCCCTCTGGGCCATAAGTATATGCCACCAGATCACGATACAGTGTCCGGAGAGCAATTGGCGCACCCATTCGAACCTCGTCCCGAAAGGAAATTCTCCCAGGAAGCGAAATTTTCGATATATTAAAGTATTCAGCTTTGTCCCATGCGTGGCCAGGACTGCTACGGCACGCCGATTCAAGAAAGACCAGGGTGATCTCCTCGACAGGTGTCGCAGCGAGGCCGTGTCTTTCCGGGCCAGGCAATACATTCTGCACGAAAATAGTTCATTGAAAAGGGTGCCATGCATACTTCGGATTGTCATCTTCGCACTCCTCGGCCGCAGGGTCTGTATCATCCACGGAATGAGCACGATGCCTGCGGAATGGGGCTTGTCGCCAGCATCCGCGGCGAAAAGAGCCACGAGATTATCCGTAAGGGCCTCGAGGTCCTCATCAACCTTACGCATCGCGGCGCCGCCGGATGCGACCCGGAGACCGGTGATGGCGCCGGCATCCTGATTCAGATTCCCCATGTCTTTTTTGCTCGCGAATGCGGTGAACTGGGCATGCAGTTGCCCGCGCCGGGAGCTTATGGTGTGGCCATGGTCTTTCTGCCCGTGGACAAGCACAGCCGTCTGCAGTGCGAAGGCGTCTTTGAGCGCATTGCTCAGGAGGAGGGTCTGACCGTCCTTGGCTGGCGCGATACGCCGGTGAACGGCGACGCCGTCGGCCGCGAAGCCCGGGCCTCGCAGCCCTACATTGAGCAGCTTTTCGTCAGCCGCCCTGAGGGCTTAGAAGAGGACGCCTTCGAGCGCCTTCTGTACCGGGTCCGCCGCCGCACCGAGAACGAGATTGCCGAATCTGAGATCGAGGACAAGGAAACTTTTTACATCCCCTCGTTTTCCTGCCGCACCATTGTCTATAAGGGCCTGATGCTGGCTCCGCAGATTGAAAAGTTCTACTTCGAGCTGGCCAATCCCCTGGTCACAAGCGCGCTCTGCCTCGTCCACCAACGTTTCTCCACCAACACGTTTCCTAGTTGGAAGCTGGCGCACCCTTACCGCTATCTGGCGCACAACGGCGAAATCAACACCATTCGCGGCAACGTGAGTTGGATGAATGCTCGCCAGTCAGTGCTGGCGAGTCCGCTCCATGGCGACCAGATCGACAAGCTCTACCCGGTCATTATGCCCGACGGCAGCGATTCGGCCTCGCTGGACAACGCCGTGGAATTCCTTTTCCAGTCCGGCCGTTCCCTGCCCCACGTCATGGCCATGCTCATTCCCGAGGCCTGGGCCGGCAACCCTGACATGGACGAGGAGAAGCGCGCCTTCTACGAGTACCACGCTTCGCTGATGGAGCCTTGGGATGGACCCGCGGCCATCGCCTTCACCGATGGGCGCGTCATTGGCGCCACGCTGGACCGCAACGGGCTCCGTCCCGGTCGGTACATCGTCACCAAGGACGATCTGGTCGTGCTGGCCTCTGAGGCAGGCGTGATTGAAGTTCCCGACGAAGACGTCCGCAAGAAGGGCCGCCTGCAGCCTGGCCGCATGTTCCTGGTCGACACCGTACAGAAGCGGATCATCTCCGACGCCGAGATCAAGAAGCAGTTGGCCGGCCGCCAACCCTACGCCGCCTGGCTCCGCGAGCAGCAGGTCACGCTTGACCAGTTGCCGGAGCCCTCGCGCATAATCGGCTCCGCCCCCGAGACACTGCTTCGTCGCCAGCGCGCCTGCGGCTATAGCGAGGAAGATCTGAAGGTGTTGCTGGCGCCCATGGCCGACAAGGGCGCTGAGCCAATCGGCTCCATGGGCACGGACGTTCCGCTGGCTTGTCTCTCTGACCGGCCTCAGTCGTTGTTCAACTACTTCAAGCAACTCTTTGCGCAGGTGACGAATCCGCCCATCGATCCCATCCGCGAAGAGATGGTAATGTCACTCATCAGCTACATCGGAACCGAGCGCAACATCCTGGATGAGGCCCCTGACAACTGTCATACGCTCAAGCTGCCGCATCCCATTCTGACCAACCGGGACCTCGAGAAGTTGCGCCGTGTCTCCTCGGGCGACCTGCTGGCCACCACGCTGCCGGCGCTCTTTCGTGCCGAGGATGGCGAGGCCGGCCTCAGACACTCGCTTGAAGATCTCAGCGCCCGCGCCGCGCACGCGGTTTACTCCGGCTACACCTTGCTGATCCTCTCCGACCGCGGCATCGATGCGACCTACGCGCCGATTCCCAGCCTGCTGGCCATGGCTGCGGTTCATAACCGTTTGGTGCGAGAGAAGACCCGCACCCAGGTGGCGCTCATCATTGAGAGCGGCGAGCCCCGCGAGGTCATGCACTTTGCGCTGCTCATTGGCTACGGCGCCAGCGCCATCAATCCCTACCTGGCGATCGAAACCATTCACGACCTCAAGCGCCGCGGCCTGTTGCCTGAAAACGTCACCGCGGAACATGCCGAGAAGAATTTCATCAAGGCCATCAACAAAGGCCTGCTCAAAACCTTCTCGAAGATGGGCATCAGCACCTTGCAGAGTTATCGCGGTGCCCAGGTGTTTGAAGCCGTAGGGTTGAACTCATCGCTCGTCAACTCCTACTTCTCCGGAACTGCCTCGCGCCTTGAGGGCGTGGGTCTCGACGTGCTGGCGCGCGAGGCTCAACTCAAGCATGCCTACGCCTTCCAGCCGCTGACCGAATCGGAAACGGATCTGGTGGTCGGCGGCCAATATCAATATCGCGAAGGCGGCGAGTATCACCTCTTGAACCCGCTGACCATCTCCAAGTTGCAGCACGCCGTGCGCCAGAACAGTCCAGCCACCTTCCAGGAATACACCGACCTGCTCGACGATCAGAACCGCCATCTCTGCACCCTGCGCGGACTGCTTAATCTCAAATACGCTGACCATCCCATCCCGCTCGATGAAGTGGAACCGGCCAAAGAGATCGTCAAGCGCTTCACCACCGGTGCCATGAGCTACGGCTCCATCAGCAAGGAGGCGCACGAGACTCTGGCCATTGCCATGAATCGCATGGGCGGAATGTCCAACACCGGCGAAGGCGGCGAGGACGAAGAGCGATTCAAGCGCGACGCCAACGGCGATCTGCGCCGCAGTGCTGTCAAGCAGGTGGCGAGCGGACGGTTCGGCGTCACCGCCAACTATCTGGTCAACGCCGACGAACTCCAGATCAAGATGGCCCAGGGCGCCAAGCCCGGCGAGGGCGGACAGCTACCCGGCCACAAGGTCGACGCGATCATCGCTAAGACGCGCCACTCCATTCCTGGCGTGGGCCTCATTTCGCCGCCGCCGCACCATGACATCTACTCCATCGAGGATCTCGCGCAACTCATCTACGACCTTAAGAACGTCAACCCCCAGGCGCGCATCGCCGTCAAGCTGGTCTCTGAAGCCGGCGTGGGCACGGTCGCCGCTGGTGTGTCGAAGGCTCACGCCGATGTCGTGCTCATCTCTGGCGACAACGGCGGCACCGGCGCTTCGCCGCTCAGTTCCATCAAACATGCCGGTTTGCCCTGGGAACTCGGTCTGGCTGAAACCCAGCAGGTGCTTCTGCTCAACGATCTGCGCAGCCGCATCCGCGTGCAAACCGATGGCAAGTTGCAGACAGGCCGCGATGTCGTCATCGCCGCCCTGCTGGGAGCCGAAGAGTTCGGTTTTGCCACCATGCCGCTCATCTCCATGGGCTGTATCATGATGCGCAAGTGCCACCTGAACACCTGCTCGGTGGGTATTGCCACGCAGGACCCTGTGCTGCGCGCGCGCTTCACAGGCCAGCCCGAGCACGTGATCAACTTCTTCTTCTTCATCGCCGAACAGGTGCGCCAGCACATGGCAAAGCTCGGCTTCCGCACAGTTGATGAAATGGTGGGCCGCGTAGACAAGATCGATGCCGCCGTTGCGAATGTGCACTGGAAGGCCAAGGGCATCGATCTCTCCTCGATTCTCTACTCGCCCACCCTGCCGTCCCGGGTTGCCCGCCGCAAGGTGCAGGCCCAGGATCACGGCCTCGATCAGGCACTCGATCACGCTCTCATTGCCAAGGCCGCCCCGGCTCTGGAATCCAAGACTCCGGTTACTGGCAGCTTCGCCATCCGCAACGTCCATCGTACCGTCGGCGCCATGCTGGGCGGTGAAATCGCCCGCCGCTACGGTTCGGCCGGACTGCCCGACGGCACCATCCACTTCCGCTTCCAAGGCTCAGCGGGCCAAAGCTTCGGCGCCTTTGTTCCCTCCGGCGTAACGCTCGAACTCGAAGGCGACTCCAACGATTATCTGGGTAAGGGTCTCTCCGGCGGGCGCATCATCGCCTATCCGCCCAAGACGTCCAGCTTCCTGCCTGAGGAGAGCATCCTGGTTGGCAATGTCGTCCTTTACGGCGCCACCGCTGGCGAGGCCTTCCTCAACGGCATCGCCGGGGAACGCTTTGCCGTCCGCAACTCCGGCGCAACAGCCGTCGTTGAGGGCGTTGGCGACCACGGCTGCGAATACATGACCAATGGCACGGTCATCGTGCTCGGCTCAACCGGTCGCAACTTCGCCGCCGGCATGAGCGGTGGCATCGCCTATGTTTACGACGACAAGGGTGACTTCTCAACAAGGCGCTGCAACAAGGCCAGCGTGGATCTGGAACCGTTGGTCTCCGCACAGGACGTGGACACTGTGCGCGGCTTGCTCGAACGCCATCGCGACCTCACCGGCAGCCCGCGCGCCGCTTGGATTCTGGAACACTGGGACGCCGCGCAGTCACGATTCATCAAGGTCTTCCCGCATGAGTACAAGCGGGTTCTAGGTATTGTCCGCCCCCAGATGGACTCCGGCGCGGCCTATTCTTCTCCCACAACTTCGTCGCCTCTAGTGGCGGCGAAAGCATTTTCCGGGTCCGCATAGGGCGGAGCCACAACCGTCAAGTGGATTTTTCCTCCGGGGACCCCGGCGACAGGTCTTCGTCGCTGGGGTGGAAGAAAAATCCACCTTTCACAATCTTGAAGATTGAACGTTAATCCGGAAAATGCCATCAGAGGTGCAGCATGGGTAAGGATACTGGCTTTCTTGAAATTCAACGCGAACAGCCCACTCGCCGCAAGGTCGAGGACCGGCTCCAGGACTGGTTTGAAATCTACGAGCCCTTCGGCGAGCAGAAGCAGCGCGAGCAAGGCGCTCGCTGTATGGATTGCGGCGTGCCCTTCTGTCATACCGGCTGCCCCGTAAACAATCTCATTCCCGACTGGAACGACCTCGTTTACAACGGCCGCTGGGAAGCTGCCATTCGCCGCCTCCACGCTACCAATAACTTCCCCGAGTTCACCGGCCGCATCTGCCCCGCGCCCTGTGAGGCAGCGTGCGTGCTGGGCATCAGTCAGCCCGCCGTTTCCATCAAGCTCATCGAGCGCAGCATCGTCGAGCGTGCCTGGGAGGAGGGATGGATTCATCCCGAGCCGCCCGAGAACAACACCGGCAAGCGCGTAGCCGTGGTGGGCAGCGGTCCGTCCGGGCTGGCGGCCGCGCAGCAATTGCGCCGCGCAGGCCACTCCGTGACCGTTTATGAGAAGAACGCCCGCATCGGCGGTCTCATGCGTTACGGCATCCCAAACTTCAAGCTCGAAAAGCACATCCTTGACCGCCGGCTTGAGCAAATGCGCGCCGAAGGCGTAACCTTTGTCGCCAATGCGCACGTAGGCGTCAACGTGCCTGTCGAATCCCTCACCAAACACTACGATGCCATCTTGCTCTGCGGCGGGTCAGAGCAGCCGCGCAACCTCAACGTTCCCGGCCGCGAGCTCAAGGGCATTCACTTCGCCATGGAGTTCCTGCCCCAGCAGAACCGCCGCTGCGAAGGCGATGTGGTCGATCCATCCATCGCCATCCACGCCGAAGGCAAGCGCGTCATCATCATCGGCGGCGGCGACACCGGCGCCGATTGCCTGGGCACCAGCCTTCGCCAATGCGCCAGGAGCGTCCACCAGTTCGAGATCATGCCCAAGCCGCCGGAGCAGCGCGCTACCTCTACTCCCTGGCCGCTCTGGCCCCTTCAATTGCGCACTGAAACCTCGCACGAAGAGGGCGGCATTCGCGACTGGAGCGTGAACACTGTCCGTTTCACCGGCGATGAAAACGGTCATGTCAAGCAGTTGCACCTGGTTCGTGTGGGTCCGCCACCGAAATTCGAGCCCATCGCCGGTACCGAGTTCACTCTCGAGGCCGATCTAGTCCTGCTGGCCATGGGATTCCTCGGCCCGGTCCGCTCAGGCATGATTGAGCAGTTGGGCCTGGCTCTGGACAGCCGCGGCAACATCGCCGCCAATGCCGACTACATGACCTCAGTCGACGGCATCTTTGCTGCGGGCGATATGCGTCGCGGACAGTCGCTTGTGGTTTGGGCCATCTCCGAAGGCCGCAAAGCCGCCGCTGCCATTGACGCGTATCTGGCCACCAAGGAAGAACCGCTGGCCCAGCGCCATCACGCGCTCGTGTAGCGGGCTCGAAACATGTCCTTTGAAAAGGCGCGGCTCCACGTGCTGCGGAAGAACACGACCCCGGAGAGATGCGGGGGGGGGTCAACCCCCGCATAAAGCCAACAGATCGACACGGGCTTTAGCCCTTGAGGTATGCTTTTCGGGTATTTTACCCACAAAAGAGAAGAAGAATTTGGCTGCCCCCCAGGGATTCGAACCCCGATATGCTGCTCCAGAGGCAGCTGTCCTGCCATTGAACGAGGGGGCAGCAAGCGCGGAACGCGCGGCTCGACTTGCGGCCGTATCGGTTGGTGTCGCGGCAGGGCGCCGGACGCCAGAACCAACTTTTTCATCATAAGAGGATTCCCCGCCTCGGTCAAACTTACAGGCCCGCAATCCTTGCCGCACACGGTTCTAAGCGTCCGGCTCATTCGATCCATGCCGGACTCGAACGGCGGGTCCGTTCGAAGCGTACGGGCCTCAGCCAGTACACAAATCCCGCAAAATCATCCGGGCATCGGCCCCTGGTGCGTTAGTTCTTTCAAACGGACCCGCTACCCCTTTTTTGCTTGCACACGTCCCTGGTATAGAATCGGGGCTGATAATGGAACTGGTCCTCAATCTCGCCTGGGTCCTGCTGGCCGCGTGGATGGTCATTCTCTGGTTGCGATTCGGCCCGCGCACTGGCGCCGACCGGCGGACTCAGATGGTAGCGCTCGCCGTGCTCATTCTGATCCTCTTCCCGGTCATCTCGGTAACCGACGACCTCCAGGCGATGCAGAATCCAGCCGAAACAGACAGCTGTCTCAGGAAGGGCCACGTTGTCTCCAATGCGCACTCCATCTTCCCTGCCGTCGCCGCGCTGCCGTTGCCGGTTTTCGCCGAGCTTTCCTTCGGCCAGTTGCAACTTGCCGCACCTGGCGTTCTGCCCGCTCCGGTTGTCAGCCATCCTGCGCTTGCTCCCGTCCAGAACCGGCCACCGCCGGTCGCCTGACCTTTTGCTGCCTCTCCTTACATCGTTGACCTCTTTCCCTCCTGTGTCCGCCGTGCAGACCACGGCCTAAAGGTTGTGTATGAAGCAACTCTTCCCTTCTCTTTCCGGACGAGCCATGACGGCGGTGCTTGTTCTTTTCCTGGCGCCGGCTCTTGTTCCGGCGCAGCAAGCCCTTACCTGGGATCAGGTGAAGGCAAAGTTTGAAGCCGCCAACCCCGCACTCAAGGCCGATGCACTCGGCGTAGACGAGATGAGGGCGGCGGAAATCACCGCCTTTCTCCGTCCCAACCCTCAGTTCACGGCGGCAACGGATGGCACGCAGATCGCCTCTCATAGCGGCGTCTGGCAACCGCTTTCCGGCACCCAGGCTCAAGGCACCTTCAGCTATCTGCACGAGCGCGATCATAAGCGGGAATTGCGCCTGGAAAGCGCCAAGGAAGGCACGCAGATCTCCGCTTCCGAGCACCAGGATCTTGAGCGCAATCTCTTGTTCAACCTGCGTTCCATGTTTGTGCAGACGCTTGAAGCCAAAGCGGTTCTTGACCTGGCCAAAGCCGACCTCGCCTACTACGACAACATCATCAGGATCAGCCGCGATCGCTTCCATGCCGGCGACATCGCGCAGATCGATCTGGACCGCATCGAGTTGCTACGTGTGCAATACGAGTCTGAGATTCAGTCGGCCACGGTCAACCTGCGCACGGCAAAGATTCAGCTCCTGCAGTTGCTTAACGACCGTACGCCGGTGGAGCAGTTCGATGTAACCGGTAACTTCGACTTCTCCGAAGAGCTCAAGCCGCTCGATGATTTTCGCCAGATCGCCCTCGACGAGCGGCCTGACCTGCGCGCCGCGCTGGAGTCCATTCAGCAGGCCAATACCAATCACAAACTGGCCATTGCCAACGGTTCCACTGATCCGACCTTCAGCGGGTGGTATACGTGGAACCCATCATTCAACAACCCTTATGACCAGCAGACGCTCGGTCTCAGCGTGAGCATCCCGCTGCGTATCTTCGACCGCAATCAGGGCGAGAAGCAGCGCACACAAATCGATATAGGCCGCAATCAGCAGTTAACTGAAGCCACACGGGCTCAGGTTTTCAGCGATGTGGATTCGGCATACGTCCAAATTGAAAGCAGCTTGGCCTTGCTCAAGCCTTACAAGGCCCAATACAACGCCCAGGCCCTGCGCGTTCGCGACACGGTAACTTACTCCTATGAGCACGGAGGCGCCTCTCTCATGGACTTTCTCAATGCGCAGAGCGACTTCCGCGCCGTACAACTGGCCTACGTACAACTGATCAGCTCTTATCTGACGGCCGCCGGACAACTGAATCTTGCTGTGGGACGCGAGGTAATCCAATGATTTCGTATTCGTTCCTGAGACGATTCCCCAAGACTGCCCTGGCCCTTGTTCTGGCAACATCGGCGTGCCTGGTTCTCTCCGGCTGCAAAGCCAAAGAAGAGGGGAATGGCGCACCTCCGCCTGCCCAGGTAATTCAGGTGGCCGACATGAACCTGATCACCATCGACAGCAAGGATGCGGCCAAGTTTCCGCTGGTCCCCGCTGGCCAGGTCGAATCTGCCGCCGAGTTATCCGCAACAGGCACGGTCTTTCCCGACATTGCCCGCGAGGTTCCCGTTATCTCGTTGGCCAATGGCCGCGTGGTAGACATCAAAGCCCGCCTCGACGACAACGTGAAGAAGGGCCAATTGCTGCTGAAAGTCCAGAGCCCTGACATTACCAACGCCTTCGACACCTATCTCAAGGCCGCCAATGACGAGCATATGGCCGACATGGCTTATACGCGTGCTGCTGATCTTTTCAAGCACGGAGCCATCTCCCAGGCAATGCTGGAGCAGGCCGAGGACGCTGAGAAGGACGCCAAGGCCGATCTCATAGCCGCTGAAGAGCAGTTGCAGACATTGGGTGTGAACAAGAACCATCCCAGCAACATTGTGAACGTTTATGCGCCCATCTCCGGTGTCATCGTTGCCCAGAACGTAACCAACGCGGCAGCTGCGGGCGTAAACCTCTCCGGCTCAGCCACAGCCTTTACCATTGCCGATCTCTCTGTTGTGTGGATCGTCTGCGATGTCTACGAAAATGACATTCCCCGGTTGCAACTCGGACAGGAAGCAAAGATCAAGCTGAATGCCTGGCCCGATCGTCCGATCACCGGACACATCAGCGACATTGGCCCCATCCTCGATCCCTCCATCCGCACCGCCAAGGTTCGTATCGAGGTTCCCAATCCCGGCTTCCTTCGGCTGGGCATGTTCGGCACCGCGACCTTTACCAGCCGCAGCAAGGAAACCCACGCCGTAGTTCCGGCCGATGCCGTCCTTCACCTGCACGACCGCGACTGGGTTTATCTCCCGGCTGGCGGCAATCAGTTCAAGCGTACTGAGGTCCACGCCGGCAAAATGCTGGACGGCGCCCGTCAGGAGATCCTCTCCGGCCTCCAGCCAGGCCAGCAGGTGGTCACCAACGCTCTCTTACTTGAAACCGCAGGGAACCAGTGATGCGATTCACCAGTTGCAGTCGAGAGCGTGTTTCAAAAGCTGGCTTTGTATCAGGGCACGACTTCAGTCGTGCCGAAGAGAGCTGGAATACAAAGGGCTTTAACCTCTGCGAGATTGCGACCGGTCTGCCTCGCACAAAGCCGGAAATGGCACGCAAACGGGGGGACCGCACGAAATGATCCGCGCACTCGTCGATTTCGCGCTTAAAAACCGCTGGCTCGTTCTAGGTGGAGTGGTGGTCATCATCGCCTGGGGTATCCTGTCGTTCCGGGCGCTGCCCATCGAAGCCTACCCCGACGTAGCCAACAACTACGTCCAGATCATCACCCAGTGGCCGGGCCGCAGCGCCGAGGAGATTGAGCGACAGGTCACCGTTCCGGTCGAGATCCAGATGGCCGGCATTCCCCATCTCACTCATCTCCGCTCCACCACGCTGGCCGGCCTTTCCAGCCTCATGCTCATCTTCGATGACAACTCCACCAGCGACGTGAACCGCGAACACGTGCTGGAGCGGCTCAGCATGGTCAGCCTCCCTGCCAATCTCACTCCGCAGATGGGCACCGACTGGAGTCCCGTCGGCCAGATTTACTGGTTCACCCTGGAGAGTACCAACCCCTCTTATGACGTGATGGAGAAGAAGTCCATTGAGGACTGGTTCATTGAGAAGTCCTTCAAAGGGGTTAATGGCGTGGTGGACGTGTCCAGTTTCGGCGGACCCACCAAGGAGTACCAGATCAAGCTCGACCCCGAGAAGCTGGTCTCCTATGGCCTCTCCATCAGCCAGGTCGAAAACCAGATCGCCAACAACAACACTAACGGCGGCGGCAGCTTTATCGAGCAGGGCGCGCAGCAGATCAACGTGCAGTCGGTGGGCCTGTTCACCAGTGTCCAGGACATCGAAAAGACAGTCGTCAAGAACACCAACGGCGCCGCAATCAAGATCAAAGACATCGCCACCGTGACGCAAGGTCCCAAGATCCGTCTGGGACAGATTGGCAAAGCGACACACAGACCCGATGGAAGCATCGTCGACAATCCCGACACCGTCGAAGGCATCCTCCTGCTGCAAAAGGGTGCCGACTCCGATCCCGTTCTTCAGGGAATTCATGAAGAAGCCAAGAACCTGAACGAACACATCCTGCCCAAAGGTGTGAAGGTTGTGCCCTTCCTCGACCGCTCCGATCTGGTCAAATTCACAGTTGAAACCGTCGAGCACAATCTGACCGAAGGCGTGATTCTCGTCTCCATCATTCTCTTTCTCTTCCTCGGCAATGTGCGCGGAGCCATCATCGTCGCACTCACCATCCCGTTCTCGCTGCTGTTCGCCTCCATTTGCCTTGACCTGAGCCACATTCCGGCCAATCTGCTTTCCTTGGGCGCGCTGGACTTCGGCATGGTCGTGGATGGCGCGGTGGTGATGATCGAGAATATCGTCCGTCATCTGTCCCATCCTGACGATACCCACACGCCGATACAGAAGATTCGCGAGGCTGCCCACGAGGTACAGCGTCCGGTCTTCTACGCCATCGGCATCATCATCACCGCCTACCTACCTATCTTTACGCTCCAGGCCGTCGAGGGCCGCCTCTTCAAGCCCATGGCTTGGACCGTTGCCTTCGCGCTGCTCGGCGCACTCACCTTTTCCATCATCATTGCCCCGGTGATGGCCAGCATCCTGTTTCGCAAAGGAGCCAAGGAGTGGAAGAACCCCATCCTCCAATGGCTCGTCCGCCGCTATCGCATAGCCGTTCGCGCGGCCATTCAGAATCGCGTCATCACCGTAGGCATTGCCTCCGTTTTGTTCGCTTTTGCCGTTTTCCTCACCTTCGGCGGCGCCATCGGCTCGGAGTTTCTGCCTCACCTAGACGAAGGCGCCATCTGGGTCCGCGGTACGCTGCCTCCCAGCGAGGGCCCCACCGCCAGCATCGATTTCACCAACAAGGCCCGCCTGGTTATGGCCTCCTTTCCTGAGGTAACTCAGGTGGTCAGTCAGACCGGCCGTCCTGACGACGGCACTGACACCACCGGCTTCTTCAACACCGAGTACTTCGTCGACCTCAAGCGCAAGGAGCAGTGGCGTCCCGTCTTCCACCAGAACAAAGATGCGCTCATCGCTGCGATGAACAAGGAACTGGAGAAATTCCCCGGCGTCATTTGGAACTTCTCCCAGCCCATCTCCGACAACATGGAAGAAGCCGTTTCCGGCGTCAAGGGCGAGCTGGCCGTCAAGCTCTATGGCGACAACCTGCGCACGCTGGAGAAGAAGGCGGATGAGGTGCAGGCCCAGATGGCCTCGGTCAAGGGCATCGAGGACCTTGGCATCTTCCGTATCATTGGCCAGCCGAACCTCAACTACACCGTCGATCGCGACGCGGCCGCCCGCTGGGGCATCAACGTGGCCGACATCCAGGATGCCGTACAAACCGCCGTTGGCGCCAATGCGCTCACCCAGGTTCAGCAAGGCGAAGCCCGCTTCGACGTGACCCTCCGATATCAGAAGGAGTATCGCGACACCCGCGAGGCCATTCAGAACGTCCGCCTGCTTTCGCCTTCCGGAGAGCGCGTCTCGCTAGCGCAGTTGACTAAAATTTCCGCCGACGATGGCGCCGAGGAAATCTATCGCGAGGGTGGCCAGCGCTATATCGCCATCAAGTACTCCGTACGCGGCCGCGACCTCGGCTCAACGGTCCAGGAAGCCATTGGCAAAGTCGACAGAAACGTGAAACTCCCGGCGGGCTATCACACGGAGTGGGCCGGAGAATACGAGAGCCAGAAACGCGCCGACAAGCGCATGGCCATTGTCATTCCCATCACCGTTGTGGTCATTTTCCTCATCCTCTACACCATGTTCCGCTCTGTCAAATGGGCCTTGCTCATTCTCTGCAGCGTCATCATGGCCTCCATCGGAGGACCGCTTGCGCTCTTCATCACCCACACCAACTTCTCGGTGTCTTCCGCGGTTGGATTCCTTGCCCTCTTTGGCGTCTCGGTGCAAACCGGCGTCATCATGCTCGAATACATCAACCAGTTGCGCGCCCGCCGCAAGGGCATGGAAGAGTCCACGCAGGAGCACATCGTCGAAGCCGCCATCGAGGGCGCTGTGCTGCGCCTGAGGCCCATCATGATGACCATGCTGGTGGCAACCCTGGGCCTGCTGCCCGCCGCGCTCTCTCATGCCATTGGCTCTGACTCCCAGCGCCCTTTTGCCATCGTTATCGTCGGCGGACTCATCGCCAACCTGGTCATTGGCGTCTTCCTGCTACCCACCCTCTACGTCTGGGTGGCACGCGAAGATGACATACTGCCCGCGCCAGAAACCGACGAAGACTTCTAAAGTATTTTCGGAATACTCGGAGACTTTTTCAAAGCTGTGAAAGGTGGCTTTTTCTTGAGGGAAAAGCCACTTGAGTGTGTGCTTTCGGTCTACACCCATTCCGAAAATGCTATAGCTGGAGGCTTGCCGTTGTGAAACAGGGTTTCTCACCCCCAAGCCCGCCACAAAGGCTGGGTGTCCCCGTTCCGGTTCAGCTGAAAATGCAGAAGCGTTCCTTCGTAAGTGAATGGAGCGAACGCATGAAGAAGCAACCGAACCACTACTCCACAGACCGGGAGCGGATCGCCTATCTGGAGAAGAAGATCCGGACCATGGATATGGTCCTTGCGTAACGAATCGTTGACGACCTGGAGGTACTATAAGTCAAGGGGTAGGGAGCCGTGACCACACGTCAACACAAGGTTCACACTCAACTTGGCCGAGCCGCAGTCCAGATCTTTGCCGCCAATGATCGCATGAACCAGCTTGTTATCGAACATCTTGACCCTGCCGCCTGGAGAGCGAAACTGCCCGCCAAACCGCCCGGCAACACCCGCACCATTGCTGCGATCTTCACGCACATGCATAATGTCCGCACCAAGTGGATCAGGCTTACAGCTCCGCACCTGAAGGTTCCAACCCAGCTGAACCGCGCGCACTGCACGCCACAGCAGGCCCGTGCGGGATTGGCCGAGAGCGCCGCTCGTTGCGCTGAGATGCTCGCTGAAGCGCTAGGCGGTTGTGAGGGCCGCATCGAAAAGTTTCGCAGAGACGGCTGGGGGCAACCCTGGCCGGTTGGCCCGGAAATGCTGTGCTACATGCTTTCTCACGAAGCCCACCATCGCGGGCAGGTTTGTATGCTCGCGCATCAGCTCGGATTCCCGTTGCCTATCGAGGTGGCGTCCGGGATCTGGAATTGGGAAAAGCTATGGAAAGAGTGCGGGTCGTCTGGCGGCCCCGGCTACGATTCTTGAAGAATCGCTCAAGCACACAGCAGCTATCCCCTACTCCCTGTTCCCTATTCCCTGCTCTGATCACTCTTCCCGCAGCACTTCCAGCGGTCTTAGCCCCAGAATCCGATAACTGGCAATCCACCCCGTCGCCGTTGCCAACACCGCCGTCCCCACCAGTGCAATCAGCGTCGCACTCCACTCAATGTGGAATCCCACGTCCAACTTGCGCAGCAGCACCCGCGTCAGCAGATTCGCAAACACCACGCCCACTGAGCCGGCAAGCAATCCCAGCACGCTGAACTCCACGCTGAACGTCCGCACGATTCGCATCCGCGTAGCTCCCAGCGTCTTCAGCACCACTGCCTCCCGCATCCGCCTGAAGCGTGTGCTGGCAATGCTCGATGCCAGAATCATCAGTCCGGCAAAGATCGAGAACCCGGCCAGAAACCGCACCACAAACGTAATCTGATTTACCACGCTTTCAATCCGTTCTAGCACATCGGCCAGGTTGATCACCGTCACCGTGGGATAGGCCGCGAACAACGCTCGCTCCATCGCAGCCACTTGTTTCGGATCGATGTGCGCCCCGCCGTACCACGTGGCCGGCTGGTCCTTGAGCTGCCCTGACGGCAGCACGAACTGGACCTGCCCTCCCAGGTGCTGCCCATCGGCGCGGAATACGGCGGCAACCTTCAGCGTTCGCACGGCGCCACCCACCTCCAACTGCAACACCGAGCCCACTCCCAGGTGCAGCCGCTCGGCCACGCTTTCGCCTATAGCCAACTCCGCCGCATTCCCATCCGTCCACCATTTGCCCTGCGTCACCTTGTCGCCCGCAGGAGCCGCATCGGCCCAACTCAGCCTGGCGTTCTCCAGCATCCGGCGCGGAAAATGCTGCTCCTTCATCTGCCCCAGCGGCGTGCCGTTCAGTGAAAGGAACCTTCCCGTCACCACCGGCATCAGGTCCAGCGCCTGGCTCACGCCCGCCTGGTGTTGAAAGAAATCCTTCACGCCGGAAATCTCATCGGTCGTCACATCCACCAGAAAGACGTTGGGCAGCTTGGGTGAAGCCGTCTCGCGCAGATCCCGCAACAGGGCCGCCTGCATCAGATAAACCGCCAGGATCAGCATCACGCCTGTCCCCAGCGCAGCCAGCACCGCCGCCGACTGGTTTCCTGGCCGGTAAAGGTTAGCCAGCCCGTGCCGCAAGGCCGAGGGCAGACGCAGCCTGACACGATTCAGAAGGAAGCGCAGCGTCCGCAGCGCGGCGGCCGCCAGCAGCAGCAAGACTACCAGCGCAATCGCAAACAGCAGCGCAAACCATGTCCCCACCTTGGCTGAATCTGAAAGCGCCCACGCAATCCCGCCCAGCGCCAGCACCACCAACACTGAGAGCCCCAGCTGCAGCCGTCGCGCCCACCATCGCGCAAACCACGCGCCCACGCCCTCCGGCCCCTGCTCCACCAACCTGCGCAGCACCAGCACCGGCCTCACCCCGCGCACATCCAGCAACGGCGGCAGGCAGAACAGCAGAGTGGTCAGGAGCCCTGTTCCCATCCCGGCCGCGATCGACCGCAAGGGAAACTCCAGCGCCGCATGAACCGGCAGCAGCTTGCCGAACACCGCCGGCAGCGCCGCCATCACGCCCACTCCCGCAGCCACGCCCAGCAGGCCTCCAGCCAGCCCCAGCCCCAGTGTCTGCAATAGGAAGATCCGCAGCAGATCTCCCGAACCTGCACCCACGGCCTTCAGAATGGCCAGCATATCCATGCGCTGCTCAAGGTGCGCGTGCATGGCCATGGCCACGCCGATCGCCCCCAGCACCATCGCCACCAGGCAGATCAGGCTCAAAATCGCGGTCGAGTTGTCCAGCCCCTGGCTCAGCGCCGGATTGCCCTCGCGAAAATCCATCACCTGCGCATCCGGCAGCGCTTCCTCTACCTGTTTGCGCATCGCCACTTGATCCACCGTCGCGGGCAGTCTCATCAGCAGCCGCTGGCTCGCCCGGCTTCCCGGCGCCAGCAGTCCCGTACGCTCCAGAGACATCCGCGAAATCATCACCCGCGGTCCCATGCCCGCTCCGGCGCTGATGCGGTCCGGCTCCTGTTTCAGCACCGCCGCGATCCTGAAGTTTCTCCCTCCCAGCCGCAACGTCTGTCCCACCTGCGCATTCAGCCGGATCAGAAACTCCTCCGCTACCACCGCGGAATCGCCGTCCAGAGCCTGCTGCAAGCTCATCGCCGGCTCCAGCTCAGCCGTCCCGTAATACGGATACTCCAAGGGATCCACAGCCTTCAGCGACACCAGCAGCGGCACCGGGTCCGGCGGCACGGAGGCCATTGAAATCGTCTCCGTCACCCACGTCGAATGAATCCCGCCCGTTCCCTGCCCACTCTGCTTCTCAATCGCTCCAATCTTGTCTGTTTCCTCCACCGTCGGCTGGCGAAAGATGCGTGCGCTCAAATCTCCGGCCATCAGGGACCGCGCTTCGGTCGAGAGCGTCCGCCGAAAGCTCTCGCTGAACCCCCGCACCCCCACCAGCGCCGCAACGCCCACCGCCACGCTCAGCACCACAAATCCGAACTTGCCCGGCGCGGACTTCAAATCCCGCCAGCCGATGGCCGAGGCGCGTTTCCAGCTCAGTGCCCGCTTAGCCATTCTGGCTCCGTTCCGCGACCGTTTCCTGCGCGATCAATGTCCCTGCAAAAGGCAGCGTATCTTCCACCACCATTCCGTCCCGCAACACAATCTTGCGATCCGCTCTGCTGGCCACTTCTGGATCGTGCGTCACCAGCACCAGCGTCGTCCCGGCCCGCTTGTTCCGCTCCAGCAACAGGTCCAGCACCAGCTGTCCATTCGCTGAGTCCAGGTTCCCCGTCGGCTCATCGGCCATCACAATCGGCGGCTCAACCACAAACGCCCGCGCTAGCGCCACACGCTGCTGCTCCCCTCCCGAAAGCTGCACCGGATAGTGATCCACGCGCTCTGCCAACCCAACCTCCTCCAGCAGCCGCCGCGCCTGCTCCAGGCCGCTTCCTTCTACGTTCAACTCGTACGGCAACAGCACATTCTCCAAAGCCGTCAACGTCTGGATCAGTTGATAGGACTGGAAGACGAACCCGATCTTTCGTCCCCGCACCGCGGCGAGCTCCGTCTCGGCCAGATTGTGAATCGGCACCCCGTCCAGCCATATCTCTCCCGAACTTGGCGTATCCAGTCCTGCCAGCAGACCCAGCAGCGTACTCTTCCCACTCCCGCTCGCTCCCAAAATAGCCACAAACTGCCCCGCCGGAATAGTCAAGGAAATCCCCTTCAGAATCTCCACCCGCCGCACCCCGTTCTGAATCCACTTCCTCGCATCCCGAACTTCAATCAATCTTTGCCTCCCCAACTTCGTCTGATCCCTGTTCCCCGCCTCACCACGTTGATACACTGCCCATGTGGACGTCCGCCGAAGACTAATCGTTTCGCTGCTTGCATTTCTTCTAGTCGCGCCAGCGCTCGCCGCCGACCACCCAGTCCTGGTCTGCTACGGCGACAGCATCACCGCCGGGTACGGCCTTCCGGCCGGCCAATCCTATCCCGACTTCCTGCAGCAGAAACTCGACGCCGGCGGCTACCACTACACGGTGGACAACCAAGGCACAAGCGGCGCCACCACCAAGGACGCCGTCGCGAGTCTTCGCTCCATCCTGCTCCTGCACCCTGAAATCGTGATCGTCGAATTCGGTGGCAACGACGGCCTCCGCGGCCTGCCGCCCGATCAGACTCGCCGCAACCTCGACCAGGTGCTCACCGCGTTCGAAAACGCGCACATCAAAATTCTGCTCGCCGGCATCACCCTCCCGCCCAACTATGGCGCGGACTATATCCACGCCTTCGAGCAGGTCTTCCGCGTCCTCGCGGCCAAACACCACACCGCCTTCGTGCCCATGCTTTACAAAGACCTCGTCAACGTCCCCGATACCATCCAGCCCGACGGCATCCATCCCACCACCAAAGGCTCCAACATCATCGCCGACACCCTCTTCCCCGCGCTGAAACCCCTGCTGCGCAAGTAACAGAGATCAAGGGTCAGAGATCTGGGATCGAAAGGTACCCCATGCTCATCCAAAGTGCGTTGTGGTGAGAAAGGCAGGAACACTTGCACCGCACTAGCCAAAGCCGATGGAGTCGGCGTCTTCCATAAGCAACTGATCTCTGCTCTCTGTTCCCTATTCGCTGTTCCCTATTCCCTGACCCCTTGATCTCTGTCCTTACCCCATCACCACCACCGGCTGAAACAGCGTCCCCGCCACGCGCTGTGCAATCCCCACCAGCTCCCGTTGCCCGGCAAAGACCTTCACCAGCGGCGCGCGCGAAAACTCCGGCAAATTGGCCTGTGCCCCGTTTCTCAGCCGTCCCAGAGCGATCGCATCGCCCGTGACAGACGGCATCTCCGGCAGCAGGCTGCGCGGATGCACGCACAACCCCTCCAGCGCCTCCACATTGCCTGCCAGCGCCTCCAGTTCTTCAATCGTGTGCGCCTCGCCAATCGTAAACGCGCCCGCTTGCGTCCTCCGCAGCCGGCTCAGGTGCGCTCCGCAGCCCAAATCGCGTCCCATTTCGTGAGCCACTGAGCGCACATATCCCCCCGCGCTGATGCTCATCGTGAAACTGGCCTCGACGCCCTCCAGTCCCGTGATCGCAAAGTCTGCAATACGTACGGTTGTCGGCTTCAGTTCAACCCGCTTGCCTTCGCGCGCCAGTTTGTAAGCCGGAGTGCCCCCAATTTTTTTTGCAGAATACGGCGGCGGCATCTGCTCCATCTCGCCGTGGAACCGAGCCGCCGCTGTGCGTACCTGGTCCAGTGTCAGCGTCGCATTCAGATCCAGCCACAAATCCGGCGCGTCCGCTTTGCCCTCGGCGTCGTACGTGTCGGTCGAAAATCCGAAGCGGATTATCCCGGTATAGCTCTTCTCTGCGGAGGAAAAATACTGTGCCAGTCGCGTGAACTTGCCCAGCAGCAGGGGCAAAACGCCGGTGGCCATGGGGTCCAGCGTACCCAGGTGCCCAATCGAGCGTTCGCCGGAAATCCTGCGCAGTCGCCCCACTACGTCATGGCTGGTCATACCGCTCGGTTTGTCGACGATCAGAAGCCCATTCACCCTAACAACTGTAGCCGACGCGGCCCATGTTGGGTGGCCAGCCGAGGTTTCAGGCAACAGGGCTTGGCCGTTGGAGTGGAAAAAGAGCCGCCTTGCGCGGTCTATCTCACGGCTCTCAGGCTAGAAACCCGTCATCCCGTCCTTCCGACAGGATGCCCTGTTCTTCAGGGGAAGCCAAACGCACCAGCCGGTCGACGGCATACGGAGTGGGATGACGGCTGGAGTAATAGTGCCGCACCTGAAGCTCACCCAGCAGCCCGATGGCCAACATTTGAATGCCCGCAAGGATCAGCACCGCGCCGATCACAAACAGCGGTCCATGCAGATCCATGATGCTCTTGTGCGTATCGAGAACTTTTATCCCCAGCAGATATGCCGAGATCGTGCTCCCTGTCAGAATGCCCAACGCGCCGAAACCGCCGAAGAAGTGCAGCGGACGGCTCATGTACTTGAGCAGGAAGCGGACGGTCAGCAGATCGAAAAAGACGCCGAATGTGCGCCCGATCCCGTAGTGGCTCTTGCCCCGCTCGCGATTTACATTTTTGATGGGAATTTCGCAGATCGACGCGCCATACCAACTGGCCAGCGCGGGGATGAAGCGGTGCATTTCGCCGTACAGCGGAATATTCTGGATCACCTCGTGCCGATAAGCCTTGAAGGTGGTGCCGAAATCGTGAATATTCACGCCAGACAGCTTGGCCATCAACCAGTTGGCGCAGCGCGAGGGAATCCTCCGCAGCAGCAGGTTGTCGATCCGTTCCTTGCGCCAGCCTGAGACTACGTCATATCCCTCTTCAAGCTTTTCAATGAAGTTGGGAATCTCGTTCGGGTCGTGCTGCAGATCCCCGTCCATCGCCAGGATGAACTCGCCTGAAGCGTGGTCGAAGCCCGCTGCCAGAGCCGAGGTCTGCCCGAAGTTTCGCCGCAGCTTTACCACCAGCACACGGCTGTCCACCGCCGCAATTTCTTCCAGCAGCTTGTAGGTGCGGTCATTGGAACCATCGTCCACCAGCACCAGCTCAAAACTGTCGCCCACCTGCTCCATTACTTGCTTCAGGCGAGCATATAAAGCCGTGACGTTTTCCTCTTCATTATGAAAAGGAACGACGATCGAATATTTCGCCATATTCTTACTATAGATGCCACAAGGGTGGAAAAAGTTAGCATAGTGTGCCGGAATGCGGTCCATCCCATGCAGAGAAACATTGTGCGCAGCCGCGCCAGCGAAATGAGAGTTATCGCTCGATCTCGTCGAGCATATCCTGCATCTCGCTCAAAGCATGGCTGTTTCCGGCTCGCTCAGCACAGCCGATCCCGACCTTCAGCCGCTCAATCGCCTCCGCTTTGCGTCCCATCTTGCTCAGCGTCTGCGCGGCCATGAAATAGCCGGCCGTATAGCTCGGATCGTTGGCCAGCAGCACGTCGAACTCCTTTACCGCCTCTGCCGTCTCGCCATGGCTGGCCAGTTCCATCGCCATCCCATAGCGGGCAAAGCTGTTCTTCGGGTCCAGCGCCAGAATCTCTCTCAGTCCTGCGATTTTGTCCATTTTGCTTGTGTGCGACCCGATTCTGTTCAAATCCGGGTGTAGGCGATTTGCGAAATTGGCTGCGATTGCCGAAACTGGAATTGGATACCCCGGCAGACCGCCCGCTGGTTTCATTGTAACTGGTGGTCAGTGGACACTGGCGGCAGGACAAGGGAACGGGGAATGGAGTAATCAAAAATGAGTTCCATTGAAACCAACCCGCTCGTGCGCACGGTGGCCAGTACGCAGTCGGAGATGACAGAAATCATCCTGCCCAATGACACCAACACACTCGGCAACCTGCTGGGGGGACGCCTGATGCACTTCATTGATCTCACCGGCGCCATGGCCGCCTACCGGCACTCCCGCACCAACGTCGTCACTGCCGCCATGGACCATATCGATTTCATCGGGCCGGTGCATTTGGGCGACCTCGTCACCCTCAAGTCCAGCGTCAACCGAGCCTTTTCCACCTCGATGGAAGTGGGCGTGAAGGTGTGGGCTGAAAACACCCGAACAGGCTCGGTTGTCCACGTTGCCAGCGCCTACCTGGTCTTTGTCGCCATCGACAAAGACGGCCATCGACAGAAAGTGCCTCAGCTTCTGCCCGAGACGCCCGACGAGATTCGTCGCTATGAGGGCGCGTTGCGCCGCCGAGAGCACCGCGAGGCCGAAGCCGCTCACCGCAAAGAGGCCAAGCTTGCCACGGACGCCCAGTCGGACCGGGCAGCTGCCGATCGTTAATTGAAAGCACCAACATTGTTTGAAGACCGCAGATTCTAAAAGGAGCAACTAAGCCATATGGCCCATTCACCTGCCATGCCTTCCCCCGTCGCTTTGCCCGGCGTGTCCAAAATCGTCGCCATCGGTTCCGGCAAGGGCGGCGTAGGCAAAACCACCGTCGCCGTCAACCTGGCTGTCGCGCTCTCCCGGCTCGGCCAGCGTGTAGGCCTCATCGACGCCGACATCTACGGCCCCAACGTGCCGCTCATGATGGGCTCAGCCCAACACCCCAAGGTCGGCCCCGGCAACCGCATCGAGCCCAACCTTACCCACGGCATCAAAACCATCTCCATAGGCTACATCTCGCCCGGCGATAAGCCGCTCGTCATGCGTGGACCCATGCTCCACCAGATCATCCGCCAGTTCCTTCAGCAAGTGGACTGGGGCGAGCTCGATTACCTCGTCGTCGATCTGCCTCCAGGCACCGGCGATGTGGTCATCTCACTGGTCCAGACCGTTCCTCTCACCGGGGCCGTGGTCGTCTCCACGCCCAGCGACGTAAGCCTCGAGGACGCGCGCAAAGCCCTCCAGATGTTCGCCCAGGTCAACGTCGAGGTGCTCGGCATCGTGGAAAACATGAGCCACTTCACCTGCCCTCACTGCCACCAGGAGATCGACATCTTTTCCCGAGGCGGTGCCGAGCGTACCGCGCAGCAGTTCAATATTCCTTTTCTTGGATCAATCGAACTGGTTCCCGCCATCCGTGAAGGCGGCGACCGCGGTCTTCCCGTCGCCCTGGCCGGTCCCAAGAGCCCCCAGGCCGCTGAGTTCTACGCCATCGCTGAGAAGTTGATGGCCCGCGCCGAGGCCGCCGCAGCCGCCGCCACCGACGTGATCGAAATCAGCTAAGGAACCTCGCGCCGGGCCTGGCAGGCCAAGGCCGGCGTCAGAACCATCTTCCGCCCATTCCTCACGCAGAAGGGCGCCCTTTGGGCGCCCTTCTGCCGCTGACGGCGACTTTGCCGGTTTACTGCAGCAGCTTGAGTACTTCCTGCTGGGTGCTGTTGGCCTGGGCCAGGGCCGAGATGCCGGTCTGGCTGAGGATCTCGTACTTTGACATGTTGGAGGTTGCCGAAGCATAGTCGGTGGCCTGCACCGCATTCTGCGCCGAAACCACGTTCGTCTGCTGCGTACTGAGCACGGAACTGACCGCGTCCAGCGTGTTGATCTGCGCGCCGATGTAGCCGTCCTGCGACGCCACATTCTCGATGGCCGCGTTCAGGTCATTCAGCGCGGTTTCTGCGCTGGCCTGGGTGGTCAGGTTAGTGCCGGTAAGGCTCTGACCGGCCGTGCCGCTATAACTGATCGTGGCGGTTCCCGTAGTTCCGTCATCCACGGTCGGCGCAGCCTGGCCGCTGGAGGTGTCCATGAGCTTGGTTGCGCCCTGTGCAACCTCGACATTGTTAACGCCAGTGGTGGGGGCGGAATTGGCCACAGAACCGGAGATCATGATGCCGGTGTCGGTGGCAGCCGGGCCACCGTCCCCGGCCGCTCCGGCCGTCGTGAAGGAGGCGGTCAGGCCAACGTTCGAAGCGTTGATGGCCTGGATCATGCCCGACACGGTGTTCGCGTAGCCGGTTGCGCCGCCGGTGCTGATTGTCGCGGTTGCGGTCACCGGTCCGGCCGCGTCCGTGCCGATCGTGTAGGTGATGTCGAGCGTGCTACCGGCCGTGATCGAGTCGGTGATCTGCGCATCGGGGCCGCCTGTCTTCGACATATCGACGAAGACATTCTGTCCGGAACTGTAGCTCATCGTGCCGCCGGTCTGCCCCAGCACGGAGGAAGATAAGCCGCCGATATCCAGTGAATCGATCGAAGCGCCGGTTGTCGAGGAGTCGCCAGTGTAGACGTTCACGGTTTTTCCGAAGACCGCATTCTGGTTGTAGGTGGTGGTCGATCCGATGTTGGTGATTTCGGAAAGAATCGACTGGTACTCCTGGTCGGCCGCGTCGCGCTGGGAGCTGTTGAGGGTGCCGCCGGAGACCTCAGTGGCCAACGTAACGGCACGGTTGAGCAGGTTCGTCACTTGCGAGAGGGCTCCATCGGCAACCTGGAGCATGCCTACGCCCTCGGTTGCGTTGGTTTGCGACTGGGCCAGTGCTGTTGCGTTGGCTTGCAGGCCATTGACCAGCGAGAGGCCAGCGGCATCGTCCGCGCCGGAGTTGATCTTCGACCCGGAAGACAACTGCTGCAGCACGGTGTTTAGACTGTTGCTTGTGTTGTTCAGGTTATTCTCCGCGTACATGGCGGAGAGGTTATTCAAGACACCCAGGGACATGGGGTTCTCCTTGTTGGACGCATGGATTTGCTGCCCTTCTCCGGCAGTGCCCCCATATTTTTAGAACCCTGGGTGGCTGCTTCCTGAGCCCGAGCCGCTGCGTCTGGCCCCTTTTTCGGCGCAGGGCTTGGGGACTTTATGCGCCCCTCTTTTGTGTCCCGCCGGGGGACACTCCAGGCTGCGACTTCTAATTTTTTAACCTTTCCCGCGGCCCGCCGATAAACCACAAAGGAGATGAGCGGCAATGATCGAACTTACCCGTCTCAACGGCACCCCGATTGTGCTCAACAGCGATCTGATCAAGACCGCCGAGGCCTCTCCGGACACCATGCTGACGCTGGTCAACGGAGAGAAGCTGATTGTGCGCGAAAACTGCGCTGAAGTGACCGAGCGCGTGCTCGTCTACCGGGCGCGCCTGTTGGCCGGCGTGGCTCGGCGCCTGCCCTCGTATGGCGACTTGCAGCGTGTGGTTTCCATCGCCAGCCTCGATGTTGCAGGCCAGTCGAAGATCGTGCCTGCGCCGCAACGCGATCCACCCTCCGGAAACTAAGGCAAGCGACTCCAGGACGCAGCGACCGATTCTTGCTCGACGATGTGAAGGGTCAGGTCTTGGTCGATGGAGTTGGAACTGGCGTCTCCCGCACCGGATTCCCAGAGGAGCTGTTCATGGACAAAGCGAGTATTGGCGGCGTCTTACTGGCCATGGCCGGCATCATTGCGGGATTGCTCATCGAGGGCGGCAATCTGGGCCAGATTCTACAGCCGACCGCGGCGTTGATCGTCTTTGGCGGCACCATGGGCGCAGTGCTGCTCCAGTATCCACTCCCCACCGTGATCGCCGCATTCCGCAATCTGGCCAACGTCTTTACCGGACCCCGCAAGCAAAATGAGCAACTGATCCGCCTGCTCATCTCATTTGCCAACAAGGCCCGTCGCAATGGCGTCGTCTCCCTGGATCAGGACTTGCAGTCCATTCAGGACCCGTTTCTGAAGCAAACGCTGATGCTGGCCGTCGACGGCACCGAGCCCTCTGAGCTGCGCAACATCATGCGCGTCAGTCTGGACTCCACTGCGGAAAGCGAAGAGCGGCTTCCCATGGTCTTCGAGTCGGCCGGAGGATTCTCGCCCACCATCGGCATCCTCGGCGCGGTTTTGGGGCTGATTCAGGTGATGCAGCATCTTGACAACATGCAGGAGGTGGGCCACGGGATCGCGGTCGCCTTCGTCGCCACGATCTACGGCGTGGGCGTCGCCAATCTCTTCTTCCTACCCTTCGCCGGTAAAATGCGCATCCGCATGCGCGAGGTGCACCAGAGCCGCGAGATGATGCTGGAAGGCGTAATCTCCATCCTTGAAGGCATGAACCCGCGCATGCTCGAGGTCAAGCTGGCCGGCTTTGTCGACAATTCCAACCGCGACAAGAAGAAGCGCGCGGCATGACGCGCCATGCCCGCAGGAGCCATGTGAGCCAGGAGCGCTGGCTGGTTTCCTATGCCGACTTCATCACCCTTCTGTTCGCCTTTTTCGTCGTCCTCTACGCCGCCTCAAAAGCCGATCAGAAAAAGCAGATACAGGTGTCCGCTGCAATCGACTCCGCATTCCGTTCCCTGGGCATCTTTCCCGATGCCAAGCGCCGCAACGACGGCGCCAACAGCGCCACCGACGCCACCGACAAACCTGTCATACCGATGAACATCGTCATGGGTGAGGACGTGCTCTCACCCGCCAGGGTCCAGGAGGATCTCGAGCATGTCCGCCGCGAATTGCAGCAGACGCTCTCCAATCAGATCGCCCAACACACCGTCTCCATCCAGATGGGACGGGACGGGCTGGTTATCAGTCTCCGCGAGGCCGGTTTCTTCAACTCCGGCTCCGCACTGCCCCGGCCTGAGACACTCGCTACCCTGCGCCAGGTAGCCGCGGCTCTTGGCCGAACCCCCTACGACCTGCGCATCGAAGGCCACACGGACAACATCCCCATCCACAATGCTGAATTCGACTCCAACTGGGAGCTCTCCTCGGCACGCGCTACCCGCATCGCCCGGCTCTTCCTTGACCTGAAAGCCATGCCGGCGGATCGGCTTTCGGCCGCCGGTTACGCGGAGTTTCACCCCGTGGCCAGCAACGCAACAGTCGACGGCCGCGCCGAAAATCGCCGCGTGGATCTGGTGGTCCTGCCACGCACCCGGATCGATTTTTCGGTACCTAATCTTTCCGCGTCCGGAATGCCCCACGTCACCGCAAGCTGGCGCAAAATCACCGACGACGACTAAGCGGAGTCGCCATAGCTCGCCGCACCCGTTCCTAGTCCCTGAACCCTATCCTCTATTCCCTGTCTTTTTACTCCACCCCCAGCACCTTCACAATCACCCTCTTCCGGCGCTGGCCATCGAACTCCGCATAGAAGACCCGCTGCCAGGTGCCCAAATCCAGCCTCCCATTGGTCACCGGCAGCGTGGTCTCGTGGTGCATCAGGAGCGACTTCAGATGCGCATCCCCATTGTCCTCGCCCGTCTGGTGGTGCTTGTAATCGGACCGAGCCGGCGCCAACTCCTCCAGCCACTTGCCGATATCCTCGATCAGTCCACTTTCCAGGTCGTTTACGTAGACGGCTGCCGTGATGTGCATGGGCGAAACAAAGCACAGGCCATCCTTCACGTCGCTGCGTCGCACAATCTGTTCCACTTCGTCGGTAATATGGACCATTTCGCGCCGCTTTTTCGTCTCAAAAACCAGATACTCCGTGTGACTCTTCATCGCGCCCTCCCGGCATGCGCCAAACTCGACAGCACGGCTCAACCATTATCCTAATGACAGCCGTGTCTCAAGCCAACGCCCCCACCGCCGACTCGTTTTTCCAGCGCGGACTCAATCTGCTCGCTGCCAACTTGCCTGCTCAAGCAGCACGGGCCTTTCGAGCCGCCATCGCTGCCGAGCCTGGGCACATCGAGGCGCATCATGGGCTTATTCGCGCCTTGCGCGACTCGGGCCACTCCGAACAATCCGTCGCTGCCGCCCTGGCGCTTACAGCCCTCACCCCAGGTGATCCGCTGGCGCACACCGCGCTCTCAATCTCCCTGCAGCGCGCCGGCCACGTTCCTCAGGCCGAAGCCGCCGCCGCCCGCGCCCGCGTTCTGGAGTGGAAAATCCAACTCCAGTCCCCGCCAGGCGAGGATTCACAGTCGTGAAGAAGCCTAGCCGTCCCAGCACTGCGCAGCGGTTGCGTTCCATGCACGACCGGTTGGCCCAGACGTATGGTCCCCAGCACTGGTGGCCAGCCGAGACTCGTTTTGAAGTCATCCTTGGCGCTTATCTTACCCAAAACACCGCTTGGAAGGCCGTCGAGCGTTCTCTTGCCAACCTGCGTGCGGCCGGAGCGCTCACCCTTGACGGGCTGCGCTCCATCGCTCTTGACCGCTTGCATGACCTCATTCGCCCCTCCGGCTTTCCTACTCGAAAGGCGCCCGCGCTCAAGGCATTTGTTTCCATACTGGACGAAGAGTTTGCCGGCTCGCTCGATACGCTTGCGGCGTCTCCCACCCACGCTCTCCGGCGTCGCCTGCTGGCGCTGCCCGGCGTAGGTCGTGAAACTGCCGACGCCATTCTGCTCTATGCCCTTGCCCATCCCGTCCCAGTGGCCGACGAGTATCTCCGTCGCATCGCCGAGCGCCATCAACTTGTCCTGCCCCTCCGCGGCTCCAAAAGCTATGACTCTCTGGTTGATCTGACCCGCCAGGCCTTTGCTTCCGATCCATCTGCCGACCAGACACGACTCTTCAATGAGTTTCATGCTCTTACAGTGGCCGTGGGCAAGGCACACTGCGGCAGAACAGCCCGCTGCGCCGGCTGTCCGCTCTCGGCGGACCTTCAATGGATAAGCCAACCAGAGAAAGTTGCAGCCGATACCTCCCGGCGTCTCTCGTGATCCCTGCCGAGTTGCAGCCTTGAGAACGATTGCGCCTGCGGAAGTTTATGCCGCCCACACCAGTCTCATTTGCTCCCGCGCACCATCGCGACGATCCTGTCCTGACGCCAACTTCACTGTGCGAGATGGTATAAACTCAACGGCAGCTTCAAGGTTAGAAGGAAATCACTGCTGAACTGTGAGGATAAGAATGCCTGTCTTGCCAAAGCAGAGCGAATCGAGTACCCGCGAAGGCGATATCCAAAAATTCTATTTACGCTGGTGCTTCGCTTTTTTTGTGGTTTCCGGATTTTGCGGTTTGCTTTACGAGGTGGTCTGGGTTCGACTCGCCATGGCCAGCTTCGGCGTCACCACGGCCCTTTGTTCCATCGTCATTTCAATGTTCATGGCCGGGCTGGGTCTGGGTTCGTGGGGCGCGGGAGTCTTGACGCGCCGGGTTCTAGCCGCCGATGGTCCGCGGGCGCTGCGCTTTTATTCCCTTGCGGAATTGCTGATCGGAATCTCTTCGCTGGCGGTCCCTCTCCAGTTGAAGCTCGGCCGTCTGCTCTTGCAACACATGGGAAGCCTGGGAGCATGGCAAACCTCGCGTTACTACGTCTTGGCGGGTATCTGGGTCGCCATCACGCTTGTGCCCTGGTGCACCTGCATGGGTTCCACATTTCCCCTGCTGATGGCAGTTATTCGACAAACCGCCCGGCCTACGTCAGAACGATCTTTCAGCTACCTATACGTTGCCAACGTTCTTGGCGCACTTCTTGGCACCATCGTCTCAGCCTTCATTCTGATTGAGTTGTTGGGATTCCAGGGAACACTCTATGTCGCGGGCAGTTTGAATGCAATTCTGGCGTTGCTGGCATTCACCATCAGCTTCTCCGAGTCTTCATCTCCTTCGATTGAGAAGCCGCTCTTGGCGCAAGCGACACGGCTAAAGCTCTATGGCCTTCCCAGGAGCGCGATTCTGTTTTTCTTATTCACAACCGGGCTGGTGAGTATGGGTATGGAGGTCGTCTGGATCCGCCAGTTCACTCCGTACTTGGGAAATGTCGTTTACGCTTTCGCAGGTATCCTCGCGGTGTACCTGCTGGCCACTGTTCTAGGATCGCAGGACTACCGTTCTGAGGCCCATACGCACCAACCCGGCGAGAGTGCTTCGGCATGGAGCCTGCTCGCGCTGTTTGCCGTGATTCCAGTGGTTGCGGCTGATCCCTTTCTGCCCCTTGGAGGCATGCAAACCGGTGGCCTGCGCCTCCTTGCTATTGCGTTCTTCTGCGCTTCGGCGGGTTATCTTACTCCCTTGTTAGTGGATTCCTGGTCCTCCGGCGATCCGGATCGAGCTGGAACTGCCTACGCCGTCAACATTGCGGGGTCCATTGTAGGGCCCCTTATAGCCGGTTTCTGGCTCTTGCCTTGGCTGGGGGCACGTGGAGCCATCGTCGTTCTCTCTATTCCTTTGTTTGCCATAGCCGCCCTCGCCGTCCTGCGAAAGCCTTCTTCCCAGACGGCGCAACCTAAGTCCGGTCTCTCTCCGAGACTCCAGTTTGGTATTGCAGCCATTGCCGCAATCCTCCTGTTTGCCATAACCCACGATTACGAAACCAGATACGCGGTCAGAGAAGTCCGCAGAGATTACAGCGCCACTGTGGTTGCTACGGGAAAAGGATTCGGTCGAAAGCTCCTGGTGAATGGAGTGGATATGACGAACTTGAATCCGATCACCAAGTACCTGGCCCATCTGCCGCTCGCTTCCATGTCCCGCCCCCCTAAGAACGGTCTTGTGATTTGTTTTGGAATGGGAACCAGCTTTCGGTCGATGCTTTCCTGGGGAATTCCCACTACAGCAGTGGATTTGATCCCCAGTGTGCCCGAACTGTTCGGGTATTATCATGCCGACGCGCCCAAGCTGGTGAGTTCTCCCTTGGCACGAATTGTTATCGATGACGGCCGCCGCTTCCTGGACGGTTCAACTCAAACTTACGATGTCATCGTCGTGGACCCGCCCCCACCTCCACAAGCCGCCGGTTCCAGCTTGCTTTACTCACGTGAATTCTACGAAGTCGTTAAGAAGCATTTGAGCAGGGATGGGATATTTCAAACCTGGTATCCGGAAAATCAAGGCGATGCGGCTACTACTGTTTCAGTAACCAAGGCTCTTATGCAGTCTTTTCCCTACATACGAGCTTTTCGGTCCTATGACCGCGCCGGAATTCTCTTCATGGCCAGCATGGAGCCTCTGCCCGTGATCTCAAGTTCGGTCCTGGCGGCGCGCTTGCCGTCTGCTGCGGTTTCCGACTTTGTGGAGTGGGGTCCACAAGCCAATCCCCAGCAACAGTTCGATTTATTCCTGACACGTGAGCTGCCGTTGCAGGACCTTGTTGCCGAAGATCCTCAAGCGCCGGCAATACAAGATGATCAGCCGATCAACGAATACTATCTGCTGCGCAATTGGCTTCATTCCTACAGATGACAACCCTTTTTGCAAATCCTCCGCTTGCGGACGGATGCAAGAGAGATTACGAGCGAAAATGAATGGCAGTATGTTGGTCGTAACCGAGAGGTAAGGTAGAAAAGCCTGTGACGATGAAGATTGCAAGCAATCTCCTTGGAAGCCGGCACATTATCGACGAGTGCGGCGGACTTTCCGCTAAAACGCTCACAAAGTCTGCTTTTATATTCTTATTCTCTTACGTCATCCTGTTTCTGGGCATGTCGCTGCGCCCCAGCATATACGATGAGGGGATTGTCCTGACGGCAGCAATGCGTGTTGCGGCCGGACAAATTCCTCACCGGGATTTCTACACGAACTATGGTCCGGCACAGTACTACGTTCTCGCGGGACTGTTTAAGCTATTCGGGCAATCTATGCTGGTCGAGCGGCTCTATGACCTTATGATTAGGGCGCTCGTCGTGACCTCGGTGTACACGATTGCTTCGTCCTACTGCCGCAGATCAGTTGCTCTCTTTACATCCTCTGTCACCGTCCTATGGCTTTTTGGTCTCAATTTCTTAAACCCTGGCGCGGCGGCTTTACCCGTGTCCTTGCTCAATCTTGTCGGCTGTGCTCTGGTCCTTCCCACCTTTCTAAGCGCCATCTCTACAAGGCGCATGTTGGCCGCCGGCTCCGTCGCTGGACTGGCGGCAATGTTTCGATATGACACCGGCGTAGCCCTCCTCGTAATTCATGCTTGCTTCGTCATGATCGCCATCTATCTTAGCTCCAAGAGCAAATCAGATACGCCACGAATCTTCGCGTCTACTTTTTGCCCATACCTGCTCGGATTTGCGATTGTGGCATTACCGCCGACACTCTATTACTTATCTGTTGCCACTCTGCACCCCTTCATTCACGACATCATCCTCTATCCGGTGAAGTACTATCGCCGGGGGCGCAGTCTTCCCTTTCCGCCAATTCCAGTGAATGGAATTGAGAATCTTGCAGACTATCTCCCGATAGCGATCATTGGCATTTCACTCTACGTGGCAATAGTTCGTCGCTTTAAAGTCCACAAAAGCACAAAACTCAATCCTGAAGGTATACCCAAGGAACAAGAAATGCGCGGTTTCTTGATCATGTTTGGTCTTCTCGCATTAGCCATGTACCTGAAAGGCTTCGTGCGGATATCCCCCGTTCAACTGTACCTTTGCACGGTCCCTTCGTTACTTCTGTTAGCTGTGCTCTTCCAGCACCGAATGACTTTACCTCGTTCTCTCCACTTTTCTATTACATGTCTCGTTTGGCTCTCCGTCTTGGCGGCTACATCGTCCTCTATTCACGCAATACAAGCCCAATGCGGCCAGCACTCCTTCGTTCTGGAAAGTCTTCTTTCGTCGGCCAGACAAACAACGCCTGAGGCCAAGACAGCTTGGTGCAGGGTCACAAACGCCCTGACGAAGGGCCTTTGCTTTACTCCGGAAGATGACCGCATTCAGACAATCGAGTTTATCGACAACCATACCAGGCCGGGTCAGCCGCTCTTTGTTGGGCTGGCGAAACATGACAAAATATTTGCGAACGACAACCTTATTTATTTCGCGGCCCAACGCCTGCCGGCGACCAGGTGGTCTCAATTTGATCCGGACCTACAAAATCGCGAGGATATTCAGAGGCAAATGGTCCACGAACTTGAGGTAACTACTCCGCCATACGTTGTGCTCGACTCGGAGTTCGAGTTATTGCATGAGCCAAACGACAGTTCAATTAGCACTGGAGTTACCCTGCTGGATGAATATCTCCACGGCAAATACAAGCACATCGAAACCTTCGGGACGCTGTCTATCTGGCAGTGGATCAATGCTCCATAACCAACCTGATCGTTTGCGCCGGCCAGAGTGGTTGGACCCGCCAATTTACTTTAGTGTTCGTGAGATTAGCTTCTATCAGCGTGTGTCTGCGCTCGAATAAGACGGCGGCCGGTATACCCCAAGTTGTATCGACTGAGTCAGGATTGCTCGCGCCCGCAGGTCGAGCGCGTTGCGCAGGTCGGATATTTCCTGCGCTCGGTTTTGCCAAGGCAACGGAAGTAGGACCAGCCCAATTGTAGGCTCCGGGGAAATTGAATGCTCGAATGCTGTGATTGCCTGTATCAATAAGCGGTTGCGCGTCTCGATGCGATACATGCCCATGCGATCCATACTCAGAGAGAACAGGATAGCGGCCGTCACGGCGCCCAAAAGGACGCCCTTGCCTAATACGGATGGATGCCAATGCTGGAGAAACTCCTCAACAAACCCGAACCACGCGAAGATCATCAGAAGTGCGGAGTAGATCGTATATCGCGGGGCGAGGCTCGCCGCAAGCCCAAGGTCCGACCGGAGGCCAGCCACGCCAACCGCCGTCAACAACAAGAAGAGAACACAGTAGAACACCGCTGGATTCTTACGGATGTACCCTCGCAGAGCCAGGAAAACAAAGAAGAGGCAGAGAGCGAACCCGAGGACTAAGCATCCATTTCTGTAAGGAAAGCCGGCAGCGTTGCCCATAAAGGCAACTACGAACAGTGGCCGCGGCCGTAGCAGCGTTGCGAACACTGACTCATGCACGGAGCTTTGCGAAGACATGACGTCGTAGTGATATGCATAGGCGGCGACACACCCTGCTGAAACCGCGAGCCAACTCGCAATGCGCGCGTAGCGCCGTTCCGCCAATAGAATCAGGACGCCCACCGGGATCATCAAGAATCCATTGCCCGACGAAGCCACTGCCAGAACGAAAGAGAGCACCGCACAACAATAAGCCCAACGCGCCGTTCGCACCAGAAGATAGATTGTACCGAGCGAAAACACCAGCACGGAAATATTCTGCAGCGCCCCCATCGCCCAATCGAGGGTCTCATAATACTGAAGCTGAAATAGCAGCCAGGAAACCGGAACAAAGAATGCGAGTCGCGAGGCGAGGTCCTTATGGTTGGGCAGAAACATCTTCCAAAGTAGAATTGCGAGCAATAGAACGAATCCATTGCCAATGGCGCAGAGAAGCTTAAAGTCAATATGCCCGCACAGATCGAACTGCAGCCAAGCTAGACCGTGGATAAAAAAGAGCTTGTACTCTGCATGCTGCGAAGCCAGAAAGTAAGAAATCTTCGCTGGAACGCTCTTGAGTTGTACCAACTGATTCAGAAAATTAAGGAATGCGCCGTAGTCGTCATCGAGCGGGAGGTTTAGTGACTCACGAAACAGGATTGCATAGAAGAGGATTGCCGGCACGGCCACAAGAGACGCCGCGATGAGCGTCCAGATTCGTGACGCCGGCGATGCCTGCAACGATATGCGGCGATTCTCAACGCAAGCCTCTCGGGCCTCCTGTCCCTGTCGCCTTACCATCGTGCTTATGTTTCTCCCTTTTTATCGCCCTCGCCACTCCTCGGTCTCTCTTGCAATCCACGGCACATCCCGATTCAGGGTCGCTGCACAACCTCAGAGTAATACTGTTGTGTTACTTTTCTTCCAGTTGCATCAAATATCGGTGAATGGATGAATCCCAGCTTATGAGCAACGAACGTGCCCGTGGTAGCCAGCACTCCCAATCCATACTGGACGCTGCGCTTGAAATTGATGGATGAGGCTTCTTCGAAGTATTTCGTCGGGCACGATATTTCGCCAATCCGGAAGCCGAACATCACGGCCTGGGCGACCATCTGGTTGTCGAAAACGAAATCATCTGAGTTTTCCAGCAGCGGAAGGGTCTCGAGCAATTCCCGTGTAAAGGCCCGGAATCCGGTGTGGTACTCTGACAGCTTTACTCCCAGAAACAGGTTCTGAAACGCCGTCAGCAGACGGTTGGACACGTACTTATAGAACGGCATTCCGCCTTTCAGCGCCCCCGCTCCCAGAATCCGCGAGCCCAGAACCATGTCATAGACCCCACTGGCAATCATGCCTGCCATGGCCGGAACCAGCGACGGCGTGTACTGGTAGTCGGGATGAACCATCACCACGACGTCTGCGCCCGCGGCCAAAGCCTCCCGATAGCAGGTTTGCTGATTGCGGCCATAGCCATAATTGGCATCGTGGACAAAGGTCAGTACGCCGAGTTTCCTTGACAGAAGCGCGGTCTGATCCTTGCTGCCATCGTCTACAAGAATCTTGATGTCCACAACGTCGGACAATTCCCGCACCGTCTGTTCCAAAGTCTTTTCAGCGTTGTACGCCGGCATCACAACCGCAACGCGCTTTCCATTGATCATGATTTCAACTCCTCAAGCAATCTTCTTTCACGCCGTAAGCTGCGGTCGGTTTAATGGGAAGCGCCGGCAACCTGCTCACGCATTGGAAATGGGCACGATTTCGCCGGTTCCGCATCCGGCTCGATCAGCCAGACCTGCCGGTCCGGATAGTAATGCATCAATTTTAGATTGTCGGCGGCATTCATCTCTCTTGCCCATACGACTTTGGAGCCATCGATGTCCGCCGCGTTGTAGACCCACTCGTCCAGCGTCTCATGGCCAGGACCGTAGCGGACAATCGCAAGCTGTTTCCCGGGAAGCTGTTCCAATCGAGCTTCAATCTGTGCTCGTTGAATGCCGAAATGCTCCGGTCCATACCACATGCCAGCCCATGAGGACGCTGGCCATTCGGCAATCTTGAGATTGAGCGGCGCGGCAAACAACCGCAATCCAGCCAGCGCTACGCAGAGTGTCACCGTGAGCCGCACCAACACCGCGCCCGTGGGTTTCCCTTCAGGTCTCCAAACCCGCAAATGGCGCATTGCCTGCAAACCGATTGCATAGAAGGCCGCTGTAAAAGGCGCCAGGTAGTGCGGAATCATGAATATTTCAATCAGTACTCCGGCCGTCAGCACCAGCACGCACACAACCAGGAAGCGGATGCGGCGATCCAGCAACACGCGTCGCAGCATGATGAGCGGAGGAAGCAATACAAAGCCTGCAAAGAACAAGGTCGATGTCACGACCTTTTCGAGAGTGATTGGCACAAAGCCTGACAGGGAATGAACCCTGTTGTAGACCTTAAGTTCTTCACCGGCATAAAACCTCCGCAAAGCTTCGTGCCGGTAGACCGGCTCCGGGCGAAGGGACTGCCAGACAAAATAGGGTGCCATGGCGTAAGTGGCGCGATTGATGGTATACGGCAGGGTGAGCGGATTTCCGAACAGACGGTAGTTGTAGTAGCCCATCCATGCCCCGGCCGCCACAATCAGCACCAGCGGAAAGGCGGCGCGGCGAAGCAAGACGGCAGCGCGCAGCCGAGTTTTTCCAAAGAACGCCCAACGGCCCAGCACAGCCGCTACAGGCAGGCAAAGAAGCAGGCCCTCATACGGCCGAGTGAGAGCCAGGAGCACGATGCCCACCGCCATAAGCAGGCCGTAGCGAAATCGAGCTGTTTTCATCAATCGCGGCAGCGCGCCCAGCACCAACGCTCCGCCCAAAGCGGTAACCAGGCCGCCGCCGGTATAAGTATTGACCCAATAACTGAAAAGGCCCAGGCGAAGCATGGCCAGGATTCCTCCCAGCAGCGCCCAACCTGGTGGCAGCCACGCCTGTAGCATCCAGCAGATACCGGCACACATCAGCGCGCTTGAGACCAGAACGCCATACCATGGGTGTCCCAGAAGCACCTTACCCGCGGCAAGTACCAGCCCCTGCGCCGGAAAGTACATAGACATGTAGGTCGGCTGCATCGAGATTTGGATGCTTTCGAAATGCGTCCACATCGCGGGAGCCGGATTGGTCAGCCGGCCGTGGGCAAAGGTGTCCGCTGCAAGCAGAAAGCTGAAATCGTCCGGAACAAATGGAAGCGGAATGGGGCTGAATGGAAGCATGGCGAGCCGCAGCAGAAGCGTGGAAATACCGACAGCCGCAACCGCCAGCCCCTTCCTTCGCGCCAGCCGCCCGAAGGCTCGCTCGATGCTCGAGAACCGGGCCGCGCCAAGCCGTGGAAAGGCAAATGCCACTGCGACGGCAATCACAGTCAGGCTGCCTTCGATCAGCACCAAGGAAGGGCTATTATCCGGAGCAGTGGATAGAAGCATATCGATTCTATTCTATGCCGTAACATCGCAAATGAAGTCGCCGAAGCCATCAACCCTGAACACGGGCTCAAAAGCAAAGGGAGAGATACGCATCGGCAATTTGTTTGCCGATGCGTATCTCTCCCGCAAGGAACGATACCTATGAATGGAGTCCCCGGGCTGTGCTTTGCCAGAGATTAGGTAACGTCGGTGCTGAGCTGTGTGCTGATATTGCCGAACGCCGTGTTGATGCCTTTGGCCAGTGTCTTCATGCCGGCAACCGCGCCGAAGGCAATCAGAGCGACGACTAGGGCATACTCGACCAGATCCTGCCCGTGGTTCAGTGTAATCAAGCACTTTAGTTTGTGAATAAATTTCCGGAATCCTGGTCGCATACCCTTACCTCAAAAAAATGGAATTAGGTCAAATCTGGCCTTTGCTGGGGAGAGCACGTCGTTTCACCTGGTCTGGTGCGCGTAGCTCTCCCGCGAAGGAGCCTATGGCCGATAGTGTTAGCTGTCCTGACCGTACTTTGGCAGGGACTAGGTGACGTCAGTCGCGAGCTGCGAGCTGATGTTGGTGAAAGCCTGATTGATGCCTTTGGCCAGCGTGCTCATCCCGGCAACAGCGCCGAAAGCGATCAGAGCAACGACCAGGGCATACTCGACCAGATCCTGACCTTCCTCGCGGCTCATCAGGTCCTGGAACTTAACATACATCTTGAGAAGCATGTTGTTCATTCGTATTCTCTCCCTAGGTTGATTTTCCCGGCCACAGGCTGGGACACCCTCTGTAGAGCAAGTAGCGTGCCATTTGCCGAACCGGCTATTTCTTATTATAAATCAACAACTTAACAGAATGGCAACTTTAGCCAGGAACGGCAGGGTGTAAACACCTGTATACAGGGTGAGCCGAAGAGACCGGCCTCGTATACATGACCTGAAAGTGTGTTACCTCAGACCTGAAAGTGTGTTACCGGGCAAGTGGCAGGCTGCCATCACCTCAGGCTGCAACGCAGGCGCCGCAGGCGAAAATCGGATGCCGCGACCGTGAAAGTTTAGGTCTCAGGAAATACCCCAGTGGCCTCCGCCCTTCCCTCTGGCGTCCTTCGCAGCAGTCTTGCCCCGAGCAGCACTGATGTATTGTGTCCGTAGAGGATTTTCCTCCAGTTGCGCATCGTGAACTGGGAGCCTTTGGCGCGGATCTCCCTTGGCCCTGGGTGGCGTTTGCACCGGCCCTCATCGTCGCACCTGGAGAATCCAACGAGTGCTTTTCCGTGATGGAGGAGATTGCATGGACGCCGGGAATTGGACGGCTGACCTGATATGCCGCTCAAAGAGGTTCTTGCGGTGGCCCAACCGGATCCTCGGTCCGACGCCCGGTCTGAAAGAGATCAACCTGGCCTGCTGGGCCCTGTTTGCCGCTTTGACGATTACGCGGTTTTGCATTCCTGTGTGGCTTCAGTTCAAAGCCGGCAGAGGGTCTATCCCCCTGCTCCCTGATGATTTTGTCTATTTCTATGGCATCGGCCACATCGTGAAGGAGTATCCGGCCGTACGCCTTTACGACTACAGTCTGCAACAGAAAATATTCAACGGTATCTATCCCTTTCCCAAGTTCGCTTATGGCCCAAGTCCGTACCCGCCTTTCGTGGCCCTGTTTTTCAGTCTCTTCGCGCAACTCTCATTCCGGCTCGCTTTCTTTCTATGGACGCTTGTCTCACTGGTTCTCTACATGGTGGGGATTGCAGCCCCCGCGAATGACATTTTCCCCGGAGATCGGATCAAAGTCTCTTTGATCCTCTGTTTGGCGGTTGCATTCTATCCATATTTCTGGGGCATTCTCGTCAATGGGCAGCTTACCGCTGTGGCAGTTTGCTCGGTCGGGCTTGCCATTCTTCAGGAAAGGCATGCAAAGCCCTTTTCCAGCGGGCTGGCGCTCTCGATTCTCGCCTATAAGCCAACCCTTTTGCTGCTTCTTCTTCCCATGCTGTTTCTCACCCGCAGGTACCGGGCTTTGGCCGGATTCATGACCGGCACATTGGTTCTACTGCTGGTATCCACTGCGTTCGGTGGAATCCAGATCTGGCCGGTCTACGCGCACTTTCTCAGCTTGTTTGGCCGGGTGGCCGGTCTCGACGGTCAAAGGGCACTTGAGCTTTGGAAATATATCGACATCGGCTCATGCCTGGAAGCAGTTTCCGGCGGAGGGTCCAGAGCTGAATTGCTCATTCTGACCCCGCTAGTAACCTTAATCGCGGCAGCACTTGCGGTGTTGTTATGGAAATCTGCCACAGGCGGCAGGCCCGCGCAATCCCTGGCGTGGGCCGCGACTCTCACGTGGACCCTCCTCCTGAATGTCTATATGCCGATGTACGACTCCGTTCTGGTCACCATCCCAGTGGTGCTCACTCTTGGAGCCTTAAAGGATCTTGAGTGGAACGCGGCGATGTATTGGATGACCGTTCTGTCCATCTTGATATTTGCGGTCTCCTGGGTAACTTATGCGATTGCCAAGAGCCATGGAATTCAGCTCCTCTCGATCTCGCTCGCTGTTCTTGGATTGGCACAACTCTATCTGTTGTACCGGGTGAACCGCAAGAAATTGCCTGAAGAGGCATCCGAACTTCTGCAGGGTCAGCGGGCGTAGCTTATCCGCAGCATCCCCGGAGCAGCGCCGCCTGCGCCAACCTTAGGCCCCGACGGGAAACTCGACCCGCCAGAGAATCCTGCCCTCCGGCAGAAGTAGAATAGCGTGCATGGCGAGCAAGATGGATACTCCCGCGGCCAAGGCAAACCGCGACATCGTAGAACTGTCGATTGCTGTTGTCAGCGGGCTGGCGCTTGCGTTTACCGCTCTCTTCCTCTGCGTTGTGCCTCTGACAGGCCAAATTGCGGGAGTGCGTGACTTCGTCGTCTATTGGTCCACAGGCCAGCAGCTCGTCCACCACGCCAACCCCTACGACGGGACAACCATAATGCGGATCGAGCATTCTGCGGGGCTTCCTGCCGGGTACGGTGTGCTTTTCATGCGCAACCCGCCCTGGAGCTTGCCGCTCGCGCTGCCGCTCGGCTTCACCGGGTTACTGGCAGGAGCGCTTCTGTGGTCTCTGGTCCTGCTCGCGTGTCTGACGGTTTCCGTTCGAATGCTTTGGCGCATCCAGGGCAGCCCCACGAATCGCTTGCACTGGCTCGGGCTTTCGTTTGCGCCGGCGCTGGTCTGCCTGATTGTCGGGCAGACTTCTCTTTTTGCGCTGCTTGGGTATGTCCTGTTTCTGCGTCTGCATGGCAAGCGCCCCTTCATCGCGGGGCTCTCTCTCTGGCTCTGCGCGTTGAAGCCTCACCTGTTTCTGCCCTTCGGCGTTGTGCTGCTGGCGTGGGTGCTTGTTTCCAGGAGCTATAAGCTCCTTGCTGGTGCCGCAGTTGCCATGGCCGCGAGCTGCGCGTTCGCATCTTGCATCGACCCGATGGCATGGAGCCATTACTCGCAGATGATGCGCGCGTCGGGGATCGAAAAGGAATTTATTCCCTGCCTGAGCGTCGCGCTGCGTCTTTGGCTCAGCCCACACGCGATGTGGCTCCAGTACCTGCTGCCCGCCTTGGGCTGCGCCTGGGCGCTCGGCTATTTCTGGTCCCGCCGCCACAAGTGGGATTGGGTGAAAGACGGCAGCCTGCTGATGCTTGTTTCAATCTTTGCGGCGCCGTATTGCTGGCTCTTCGATCAGGCTCTGGCAGTACCGGCTCTGTTACAAGGCGTATATCTTACCCGGTCCCGAACCTCATTGGCGGTTCTCGCCTTTGCCAGTGTTCTCATCGAGATCGAGCTGGTCTGCGGCATCAAAATAACCTCAGCCCATTACCTTTGGACCGCGCCCGCGTGGCTTGCATGGTATCTTTTCGCAACTGCAAACAGCAGAACGCACGCTGGGGACAGTCGCACCAACCCAGCAATCGCCGGCTGAGCAGATCGCAGGTAACTCTTCCCTCCGCCCGGTGGCCGCAGACATTGAATCGTCGCCCGCTCGCGTATACATTGAAAGTAATGAAAGTCCCCATCGTTATGACCGGGCCGTCGCCTTCGAGCCCGTTTCAAACCCGTACAGTCCTTTGCTGTCTCTGCGCCGCGAACGGAGACATACGATGAAGACAAGTGTTTTGCGAATGGCTGCCGCTGTTTGCCTGGCGGCCGTAGGGGCTGGCATCTTTGTCTTCATCGCCCGGCAGAACAACGCCGGGCAGCGGGATTTCATCGAATACTGGGCGGCTGGGCAGCAACTGATCCACAGCGCAAACCCCTACGATGGCGCGGCAATTCTGCCATTGCAACGCGCGGCGGGACTCGAAGGCAATCATCCTCAAGTTTCGTTCAGCCCGCCCGTGGCCTTCTTCCTCGCGTTGCCGCTCGGCTTCGTTAGCGCGAATACGGGCCTCATTCTATGGTTACTCGTACTTCTTGCCTGCCTCGTTGTGTCGATCCGGATGCTTTGGGCCCTGAACGGACGCCCGAACAACCGGTTACACCTGCTTGGTTATTGCTTCGCGCCTCTCATGGAATGCCTGATGGCTGGGCAGCTTGGCATTTTTCTTCTAATTGGCATCGTATTCTTTCTATACTTCTACAAGTCCCGGCCATTTCTAGCTGGAGCTGCTCTTCTACCTTGCGCCTTGAAGCCGCATTTGTTCCTGCCCTTCGCCATCGTATTGCTTCTATGGGTGGTGAGGAGGAAGGCATACCGCATCCTTGCTGGATTCATCGTCACTCTGTTTGCCAGTTGCGCGCTTACACTCTCTTTTGATGTCCATGTGTGGTCTCAATACTCGCAAATGATGCGCACAACCGGCGTTCTGCAAGCGTGGGTGCCCACTCTGAGCGCGACCTTCCGCTTCCTCGTCGATAGCAATGCCGCGTGGCTGCAGTTCTTTCCTGAGGTCGCCGCTTGCGGTTGGGCACTCTGGTACTTCTGGACGCGTCGCGCTCGCTGGGACTGGATGGATCAGGGATTGGTGGTGCTGCTCGTCTCGGCGACATGTACCCCTTATGCGTGGTTCACCGATGAAGCTATGCTACTTCCGGCGATTCTGGCTGGAGTCTACCGGGCTGAAGCCTCTGGACGCTCGCTCCTGCTGTTCGGATTGTTTGCCGGAGTCGCAATCATTGAGGTATCTGCAAACATTCCGTTCGCCTCCGTGTATTATTTGTGGACCACGCCCGCCTGGCTAGCATGGTACCTCTACGCAACTAGATGCGGGAGCAAACGGGCCGAGGAAGTTACCAATAGCGCCGCATAGACAGCAGCGCCGCGCTAACGACTGGAAATGTCGATAGATCGTTGTGCCCCACCTTGGGCGCAATCAAACCATGCCGTAAGATCGATGCTCACATCTTGAGTAAATAAAAGCTGTGAGTTAGATTGATGTCATCCAAACGGGATAGGTTAAAAAATCGATCTTCCCTGTGGAAACAAGTACTCTTTGGCTTACTCAGCCTGGGCGTCTTCGACTCCGTCGCGGTCCTTTGGCAAGGACACAGTGGAAAGCTCGAGCGTGTCTCCTGTTTGTGTCTGCGTGCTCTGGATTGTGCCTGAGGGAAGCTCGAGGACGGAGTGCGCGGAGAGGCAGGCCGAAAGTCGCTGCGGAGGTACGTCTCTCCTGAGCTTCCTGATTCGGTTCTTGCGGTCCAGATAAACAAGGTCGATAGCAAATTGCATGCCGAAGGTGTGAACCGCTTCGCAGGGGATGATCCACAGACCCTCCCCGCGAGCGAGCCGTTTGCGCCCTAGCAGACCTTTATTGCGTTTTGAGGCGCTGTCGGCCACCTCCATGCAGGTGGCAAGTACAGTGTGGCGAGTGAGGTTTGAAACCTGCAGGTGGATTTCGAGGCTCGCACGGCGGTGTGGAGTCAGGCAAGCCCGCAACCCCGTCATGACCCTGTTCAGCGGATTCATCTGGTTGCTTTGGACCCTTTCACCTGCCCGTCGCCGCCATTTCAAACGAACGGCGTTTTCTGCTTCATACGCCTTGAAGGGCGCTATCGCGCCCTTCAAGCCATGGCCAAAATGTGGAACGTTCTTCTGCGCAAAGGCTCCGGTTGCCTGAACCGGCAGACCGGAGCCTCACAGTTGTGACTAGGGTGCGGATGAGGCGCCGCCGGTTGCCCCACTCGTCGAGGCGGCTCCAAACACTCCCGATGAGCCTTCAATCACCAACGGCCTCTCCGGCTTCAAACTATCAAGCAGTTTCTCGACAGGTATGGTGGGTGGCGCAGGCGCCGGCGTGTTTGCGGCCGTCTTGGCGTCAGGATTGTTCATAGGTATGCCGGAGTTGGGCGGCAGGAATTTTCCTGGATACTTCAGTTGAGGCAGAGGCTCGCCGGCCGGTATGGGAGCCACGACTTCCGGCGTCACAATCACGATGAGCTCAGTGTTGGTCTTGGTCCTCTGCGATGACTGGAAGAACTTGCCCAGAATTGGAATGTCTCCCAGAAACGGGATCTTCTCGAAGGTTTCGGTGTCGCGATTGTCGAGCAGTCCGCCGATCGCAAAGCTTTGGCCGTCGGCTAACTCGACCTCGGTGTTGACTTTCCGCGTAAGAATGCCCGGCACCTCAAATCCCGAGAGCTCGATGGCATTGGTGTAGTCCAGCGTGCTGACCTCTGGGGCTACCTGGAGGCGGATCGTTCCGCGAGGAGTAATGGTGGGAATGAAGTTGAGGCGAACTCCATACTCCTTGAACATGATCGTAACCGCTCCGGCACCACCGGCCGAGGTCCCTTGAACAACTGGATAAGGAAATTCTCCGCCGGCCAGGACGCTGCCCTGTTTGCCGTTCGCCGCCAGGACGTTGGGCTCCGCGAGAATTTGTACCACGCCCTTGGTCTGAAGGGCCTCGAGGGTTGCTCCTAGATTCAAGCCGGGCAAGAAGCCAAAGAGGTTCAGTTCGTTCGACAGGGTCGTTGTTGCTGACCCTCCATTGGGCAGTGTTGCCGATGGCGGACTGTACTCTCCGGTCGATATGCCAGCTAGAGTGTTTCCAAAGCCTGTACTGAAAAGGTTGATGCCTAACTGAGTTTCCTTACTGCGGTCGACGCTGGCAAAGCGCACCTTGAGCAGAATCTGCGGGTCTGAAGCCGGCACATCGATGTTGAGCAGGTTGACGACCTTACCGCCAGTCGAGGCGATCCTTTCCGCGCGCTGGGAATTGTTGAGGCTCTTTACCGTGCCGCGCAGGAAGATGTTGCCGTTCTCGATGCTGACCTTCAGGACCTGTCCGGGAAGCTCTGTCCTCAGCTCGCGCCGGATTGCATCCAGGCTGTCGTCGGATGCAGCCGTGCTGACGCGCACGGTTACGTTGAAGAACTGTCGCCCGCCGTGGATGTCCCAGATAATCAGACTGGTTTCCCCAGCGGTTTTGCCCGTCACCATGATCTCGGTTGGGGCTATCGCATCGACGTGGGCTATATCGTCCAAGCCGAGAGCAACCCGCGAAATCGGCTGCGCAGTGTCGACCAGCACCATCTTGCCCACAGCAACCGAAAGTTCATTCGCCGAGTCCTGAAGCGAGGCTCCAGCAGGTTGAGATGGAGCCGGTAAAGATTGAGCCTGCAGGCCCAACGCGGCGCAGAGGACAAAACACAATGCGCTGAAATATGCGATGAAAATTCCAGCTTTCGATCTCACTGCTTTCCCCCGGTCGTACCAAATTTTTCTTCAGTCCGCTTCGAACCGTTGATTACCTCAATTGAAAAGGCGGGGGGGGCAGCTTTGGGGACGATCTTCGGGGCGGCATGTGCCACCTTTGGCGCGGGAACCTGATCCGCAAAGAGGTTGGCCACAGCCGTGCCTGGGACAGCAGCAACTTTTGTATCCAGCGGGTTCCGCAGCACCAACTGGATCTTTGTCTGACTGCTGGCCAGGCTTAAGGTTTCTGCCTGTTCCGGAGTCACCAACAGATTGACTACCTGAACCGGGTGCGGCTTGCCCTCTGCGTCTTTTTGAATATCCTGGCCGGCCGACAAGACTTGGAGATCCTGAAGCAGTGTCTCCGTCAGAGTGCCTTGTTCGGCGATCCGGGAGTTGGGAGTATTACCGGCGGGTGGGACACCCGAGATGAGAACGTCCACGTGCATTCCGGGAGTGACAAATCCCGCCACACCCACCACATCGTCAACCCTGACGGCGCATGCTCTCATGCCTTGGGGAATCGTGGCAGCCAATCCACCACCGGAACCCACGGCGGCCAGGCGACTCTCGAGAATGGGCTCGCCCTGATAGAGATCTGAGATGACGCCTCTGCCAATCGCGTTCTCAGGTTTCAGAAGGGCGCCTTTGGGAAGAGGTCCGGTGATCTCGATGGTTGTAAGGTTGGCAGGGGTGAGGACGGCGCCGAGCTTGATGTCCGCCGCAGCCGCGACGACGCGCGTGATCGGTGTCGGTTTCGCCGCCTGCACACGCCTCGCTACCAGCCGATAAACCAGAAAGGCACATGCGCCGGCGATGACGAAAGCGAGGAGAAGGATCGTAAGAAGTCTTCTGTTCATGCGAAGCCCTGTTTGAACTGGCTACCTGGCCAGCTCCGCCTTGCTGTCCCTTGAGCCTATCGACGGACCCAGGGGAACGAGTTTCGATTTCGCGCCGAACCCGGGGGCAGCGTTACAGAGAGTCTGACAAGTTCAAGCGTGTGCCCAGTGTACACTCTTTTCCTTTGAATACACACAAATAAGTCGAAAAGTCCAATGCATGAAACCGGGTATCAAGAGAGCTATGAGGCATCCCCGCCATAACCGATTCCGAAAAGAGATTACTATCGATTACTAAGGTGGGACATGGCATCTTTCGGTGCTCGGCTAAGCAGAAAGTGTATAGAATGTGACCAACCCTGTAAAGTAAAAACCAGGCGGAGCGGTGGAGGGATTTCACCCGGTCATGACGTCTTACTATACGATCACGCTCTTTTCGGAGCGACCCGAACTGAGCCGCCGGTCATCTTCGTTCGTCGTCTCGATTCTGGTGCATGGTGCGGTCATCGGTCTGATCTCTTACGGGCTTTTGTTTCAGCCGCAGGTCAGGAGCCGCGTTGTCACCGAGCGATTTACCTTGCGGCAACTTGACATGCACATGCCGGAACCGCTGGTGGCGCGGTCTGCCGGCGGTATCCGGTATCCGGGCCCGTATCATCCCGCGCACGCGCTTCTGTCTGGCGGAAGGCCCGCTGCGCAGCAAACGCTTTTGCGGCAGCTTGAGCAAGCTCCGCCGGGACCGCAGACTCTGTTGCAGCCGAATCTTCGTTCCCTTATGAAACTCGCCAGGGCAACTCCGGTCCCGACTGTCGTGCTCTGGTCTCCTGAGAAGACTCCCGTCAAGACGATTGTTCCGCCGCAGCCCGATAAGCCCACTGCCGCCGAGGTGCATCCCTCGCCCGATCCGCCCAATCAGGAAGTGAACCTGGCTGACATCCGCATCTCATCCACTGACCTGGTGAAAGAGGGCCGGCCCATTCTTCCCAGCACCACTTCGCCGGTGGTTGTGCATGGGCCTGACCTGCCGCAGAAGATTCCTGCAACCACCTCGACATCTACCGCGCAGCCAACTCCGGCCGCGGTGTTGGCGCTCTCCAATCTTCATATGGCGGAAGGAACCGTCATGCTGCCGCCAGTGAATGAGACGGTGGCCTCGAATTCCCCAGGTGCGCTCACGCAGGGTGAAGCAAAGAGCGCTGTGGAGTCAGGAAATAACAGTCCGACAGGCGTGGTGGGTGGCACCGGAGCGGGACCGGGCGCGGGAGAGTCAAAAGGGCAAGGTTCAGGAGATTCGAGAGAACAGGGCGCATGGGATTCGAAAGGCCAGCCGAACCACACTGGAAGCGCAGGGGCAAAGGGAGCAGGACAGGGCGCGGGAGAGTCGAAAGGGCAGTCAAAGCTGACCGCGGTTGCCGGCAAGCCGAACGGAGCGAAAACCGGGCCTGCGCAGGGATCTGAAACTGGATCTGAAATTGGTTCCGGTCAGGGCGACAAATCTTCGACCGTCCATATCACGCTGCCGAAAGATGGCCAGTTTAGTGCGGTTGTGGTGGGAGCCTCGCTGGAAGCAAAGTATCCTGAGTCGGCCGGGCTATGGAACGGCAGATTGGCATACACCGTTTATCTGCACCTGGGGCTGGCCAAGAGTTGGATCTTCCAGTACTCGCTTCCCCGCTCCGACGATGCCGCGTCTGCGGGCGCCAGCACGCACTTGGAGGCGCCATGGCCGTATAACATCGTGCGCCCTAACATCGCTCCCGAAGATTTGAACGCTGACGCTCTTATGGTTCACGGTTTCGTGAATCGTGCCGGCCGCTTCGAAGGCCTGACCATCCTCTTCCCGCCGGAGTTTCCCCAGACGCAGTTTGTGCTCGACGCGCTCGCGCAGTGGCAGTTCAGGCCCGCCACACAAAATGGCCAAAGTGCAAGGGTGGAAGTGCTGCTGATTATTCCGGATATAGAATAAGTTCCGTCTTATTCCCGGCGAATCCAATTGTTATAGCGGTTCTCCAGTTGCTGTAGAGGAAAATCGCCGCTGCTGAGTGGCTTTTTCCTTAAGAAAAAGCCACCCTGCACGATGCCAGAAACTCCACGTGAACTGGAGAACCGCTCTAGATCCGCTGGGAAGAAATGCCTCTTGCTGCTTCGTCTGATTCAGACTCTATGACGAGCCGTTGGGGACCAGCCGCGGTACTGTCAGAGTGTCTGTGATGGCCGTGAATATCGCGGTCAGTTTCTTTAGGTTCTGGTTGCTGGGCGCAGTTGCTTCGCAGCCCAGGCCACTGCCGGATTCGTCATCGGAAAAGAAATAGGAAGTTTGGGAAGCCATGGCCGCCAACGCTTGGCAGGGCTGGTCGCCTGACGCCCAGTTGCCTCCGCCGCCCGTAAGCGTCGCACTATACTTCGCATCCGTCAGGCATCCCCCCGAGGTCTCTGCGCCGTAGCCAATCGTGTAGACATTTGTGAAGGAACCCGCGTTGTTGTACGCCGTGTTCGTTGCAGCGTCAATGGCCGCCTGTACAGCCTGCCCGCACTCACCCAGCGCGGATGGGTAGGTATACGACTGGTAGCCCGTAGAATTGCTTGTCTTGGTACCGGTTCCGTTCAGGGTGCCCGATGCGGCCACGATCTGGCTGGAACCACCATTTGAGCAGTCGTTGCCGGTGGAGGTGGCCGTGTTACAGGCAGTCGCGTCGCCATCGCTGAGGATGATCATGGCATTTTGCGAACCCTTATATGTGTTCTGCTGGGCGACCAGCGCCGCTTGCGCCGCGTAGATCACTTGCGCATAGTAGGTTCCCTCGCCGCCCGGAGCTTGCAGGCCGCTGCATGCGCCAATCCCCGAGGCCCCGGCCGCAATTGCCAACGGCGAGCTGGCGTTCAACGTGGAAGAACTGTCGGAGGATTTGTAATTGGTGCCATTCGCAAACGAAATGATTTGGTAGGTGTCTCCCGCGGGAAGGTTCAAGTTCTGGCTCGAGCCGGGAGTTACGTTTTGGAACGTATACGGAACAATCGAAGGGTTGCTGGTGTTGCAAACATAGTCTTTCGTAGCCGTGGCGGATGTCACGGGGGGAAACACGAACAGGCTGACGCTATCCACAGGGGTGGTAGTTTTGGTGCAGGTCGTGCTCTGCGCGCAGGGGTCCAATAGTTGCAGCAAAGCTTGAACGCCCAGCAATGCGCAGGAGATTTGTGTGCCGGTACATTGACCGGATTTATCCGTAGAGGACATCGACGACGTTGTGTCCACGATGATCGCAATGTTCCACGGGGTGTTTGACCCGCCCGCCATGGCCGCGGTCGCGGTTGCCTTGATGTTGAATACAGGGACGCCGAACATCGTTCCGATCCACGTTGGAACCTGTGCTGTCTGCGTCACACTGAGAGCATTGCAGCCGGCGGATGGGCAGCTGGCGCCAGGCAGGCAGCCCACCCCCAGGTTTTCCACGGAGGTCAGGCACGAAAAGGTCGGGGTCGCGGTAACGTTTTGCAACATCAGCGTATTGGTATTCTCGTTACCTGTATTGCCGCTGTATTGCGAGCTGTACTGGTTTATATAGTTCGTTGCAGCCGCCGTGTCGGGCAGGCCCGCGGCTCCCGCCAATGCCGCCGCATTCGTCGATGCCTGAAGTTCCTCAATGGCATAATAGCCATGGGCGATCTCGAGCGAAATTCCGGCAAGTCCCACAAGGGCGCCAACGCCGAATGCCACGATAGCCATTGTCTGGCCGCGTTGATCCTTCCACATTCTCCGTACAAAGGATACTTTGCGTAACTTCATAGGATAGCTACCTCCTTCAATCGACCAACACCGTTGATGCGGTCACTAGATTGCCCGACAATTTGAGCCCCCAGATCGGGAGCCAATTATATGCATAGCTGAGCTGTACCGTGGCGGGCTCGTTCTTCGCCATTTGAGCCGCCCCTCCGGTCCCCGCCGCGGTACATCCGGAGCCGGAAGCAACGTTCCCCGAAAAGGTATAGGGAGTCGTTGTATACGAAGAACCGGATGCACTCGAAATGTACATGGTGATCGTAAGCTGCGATGGCGTCCATCCCGGCAATGCGGCGTTGATAAATTGCGCGGCTTGGTAACATGGGTCGGTATATTCACCGCGGCTCACTGCCAGCTGCTGTGCGCCGGTAAACGTCGCAAACCCCAGTTTTTGATAGTTATACAAGGCCATCGACAGTGAAAACATGCCGGTCAGAAGTATCATGAAAATAGGTGCCACCAGAGCCATCTCAACAATCGCGGCTCCCTCGCCGCCAGAGCGAAGAAAGCCGCGAACCCGGCTCCCTATTGAGCGGCTATCGACGCGCGCGCTGTCTGGCGCTGCGGCACACTTCAAACCACGGGCGACCATCTTGGTTTGTCCGCACGTGCGGTTTGGAATCTTCATCGCTATCCCCTCCACGCATTATTGACGGTAGATTAAAATTGAGCCATTCCCCTTTCGTTCCACAAAGCGCCACCATACGTAATCGTTTCAGGTTACCCGCACCTGCCCAGGCAACACCTAGTCTTTGGCATTTCGGAGCTGGTTCAAAAACCTTTCCAGTTCCTTCTTGTTGACCCCGTCAGCCAGGGCATTTCGCCCTTGCTCCGTAGTCAGGGAATTCTTGAGGACAAACTGGAGACCCACGCCATCATTGCCCCACCGCACAGCCCGCGAATGTACTGAGATGGAACGCTCCGCGGTTTCTTCCCCACAGTCGGTTCGCTGCAGCGTCATCAGCACAAGCGTGCCTGGGTACCAGCGCTCCTCAGTCACCACGTACAATCCGGTCGAGCTGATGTCCTTCACATCGCGCGCCTGCGGAGCGGCGCCGGTCCAGTAATAAGCAGCCAGGCGGGAAGCGGGAGAGCGCGGTGCCTTCCTTGGATCCGGTGACCACCAGCGTTCCAGCCAATGCTTGGGAGGCTTGACGTTCGTCATCCCCGGTTCGATAAGCCCCATCTCGTGGGTCTGCTCAGATTCTGGAGCATCCTCATTCTTATTGGACCGAACCTTCAATTGCAATACGCCGGGACCGCCGCTCCACAGCGGCTTCTCCCTCAGCAGAACGGCGCTTTGCACAACTCCGGCAGCGCCGGTACTCGCGAACCCTTCCAGGCGGCGCTCCATCTCCTCGGCCGCGCAGAGCATCAACTGATCGCCCGGCTGGGTCTGTGACGAATAGATCGAGTGCGTAGGCAGTGCCAGAACGCTCGCGGGCTGCGGACTTAATGGGGTGACTCGGAATGTCGGGAACGACTCCACTACGTCGGTAACCTTGCAATCCTCGTCCAGATAGACCAGATCCAGCGGTGCGTTCACGCCTGTGTCCGGGATGCCTTTGAACGGCTTTATCCAGAGGCCCTCGCCTGATTGGAGAGTCAGCGTTGCAAGCATATCCTTGAGGTTGACGTACGGGACGTCAGCGGCAGTCACCTCCAGGCCGAGAAAGCATTCGCGGGTTTGGTTGTATGCGCAAAGTTTCTGTGATTCCATAAAGCCTCCCGCCCTCGGCGAGTTCCCGACAACTGGGTATTGTTCCTGCGTCCCGGTTGTCACTTCAACCTCGTGTTCAGTGCAATGTGCTTTCACTCAAATTCCTTTCTCTGCGATCGCCGGGCTGCGGGGTGTAAACCGCTCTGTCTGGCGTGGCCGAGGCATCTGCACTTTGGCGGAGTAAGGGTACACTCTAACTTCCCCGCTCCCGAAGCAGGACACAGAGACACTCACCGCCTGAGCGGCGCCATCCCCATCTACCGGAACTGTCGAGATGGCGGCGGAACTCCAGAGCTTTTCAGAGCTCCGCCAACCCACCTTTAAAACCTCTGCTACTTCACCCGCGTGCGGCGGCGCTGAATCAGGACGATTAACACGACGACAAACAACACGCCGGCGACAATTTGGATAATGGTGCTGCTCTCCATGAAAACTCCCCTTTCTTAAAACATTTGTGTCACGCGCTCCCAGCCTTAACAGGACGTGGTCTTCACCCATTGCCAAAGCAGTGAGAGCCTCGCCCCGCGAACTGTGGAGCCGGCCAGCGGAAGGCGTACAGTTTCACGGCGCCGCTGGAACATCCACACATTCCGCACTACTTGACCCGTGTGCGGCGGCGCTGAATCAGAACGATTAACACGACGACAAACAGCACGCCGGCAACAATCTGAATAATCGTAGAACTGGCCATATCGACTCCTCCTTCTCTCATTTGCCAAACGACGATTGGAATGACTCAATCATGAGAATGACCGCGGGACCCAACACCACCACGAAAAGCGCGGGAAAGATGAAAAGCACAAGCGGGAATATCAGCTTGATGGTGGTCTTCGCCGCAGCCTCCTCCACTTGCTGTACACGCTGGGTTCTAAGGGTGTCGGAATGAACTCGTAATGTCTTGGCGATGCTCGTTCCAAACTGTTCTGACTGAACCAGCATGGAAACGAGATTGCGCACAGCGTCCACGCCGGTGCGTTCCGCCAGATGCTTCCAGGTTTCTGAACGGGGGCGACCGGCACGTTGCTCCAGCACCACGACGTTCAATTCATCGCACAGTTCCGGCTGTGCGTGCTCCAACTCCTCTGAGGTGCGTGCCGTCGCCTGATCCAGGCTCAGCCCGGCCTCGATGCAAATGACCAGAAGATCAATCACATCCGGCAGGCCGCGCCGAATCTTGCTTTGGCGTTTCTTGATCCGCCATCCCAGCCAGAAATCCGGCACCAGAAACCCAAGACCGAGTGCCGAAGCATACACAAAGAATGTTCCAAACTTCTCGCCGACTCCAGTAACAAAAGCCAGGACGCAGAGCACAATGGGAACCAATACTTTGGAGCCATAGAACATCTTGACCGCGGACTCCTTGCGATAACCGGCGCGCACCAAACGCTGCATCACAACCGAGACTTCCGCCTGGCTCTTCGGCAGAACGTTCTCGAAGTGCTCGACCACGCCGCCGATCGAAAAGCCTGTCTGCTGGATGGTGCTCAAAAGGGTCTTCGGTTTGGGCTGCGGGTTGATTACCTCGGAGATCCGCTCAAGCATGGCTTCGCGATAGAACAGAAGCAGTCCTCCGGCTGCGATCACCACAAAGACGGCTAAGAAGGAACCAATCGCGTATCCCATACACCACCCTTAAACATCCATGTTGACAATATGACGAATAATCAGGCCGCCAACGACGATCATGATGCTGGAGGTCCAGAGAAGCTTGATGCCGATCGCGCGCGTCCACAAGACGCTCATCATGTCCGGGTTGACCATGTACAAAGCAAATCCCAATACCACTGGGAGAAGGGTGAGAATCCACCCGGTTAGGCGTCCCTGCGCTGTGTGGACTCCGACCTGCCGCTTCAGGCGGAATCGCTCCCGTATTACATGTGCGGTCTTGTCGAGCACCTCGGCAAGGTTTCCTCCGGTCTCCTTTTGGATCATGATCGCGGTTGCCACAATTCTGAGATCCTGCAGGGGAACGCGGTTGAGCAGGTTGTCGATGGCGGTCTTCAGTTCAAGGCCGTAGTTTTGCTCTTCGAAACACGCCTTGAATTCGCTGCCGATGGGGTCGGGGCTTTCACGAGCTACCAGGCCCATTGCGGCGATGAGACTATGCCCGGCGCGGAGGGCGCTTACCATCAGATCCAGTGCTTCCGGCAACCCCTGTTCAAATTTGGCGAAGCGTTTGCTGCGCTTATGAAGCGCCCAGCCAAGAGGGGCGAAACTCATGGCCAATCCGATCAGCAGAGCCGCCGGAAGGGATCCGAAGCGCCAGTGTACGAGAAATGCCGTGAATACAAAGCAGGCCGTGCACATGGAGAGCAGGCCTCCCACCGTCCACTTCAGATCGGCCTGGCTGAGCAGCGCGCGCAGCAGCGGCCCCAGTTCGAGCTTGAGCAATCTTTGATTGATCCAGGGGATACCACTGAGCTTGTCGCTCTTGCGAAGGTTGACGATCTGATCCCGCGTTTCCATGCTTTCGGTGGCCAAGGCCGAGTCCAGCGAGGCAAGAACCTGCTTGGCCTGCTGATTGGCCCCTGTCCCGGAGGCGACCAACAGGAGTGCGACAAATGCGAAGACGCCCAGAAATACCAACGCGACGATCAATCCCATAACCGTTGCCCTCCTTTCTGCTCAGTTGACCGGCGTTTCGCGCTCGAACAGGCTTGGCGGCAGAATGATGCCCGAGACGCGGAGCCGATCAAGGAACCTGGGACGAATGTGGGTCGGCTGAAATGCGCCAATCACCCGGCCATCCGGTCCGATCCCCTTCTTGTTGAAAGAAAAGATCTCCTGCATGCTGATTACGTTCTCTTCCATGCCGGTAATCTCGGAGATACTCGTAATTTTGCGGGTGCCATCCGTCATACGGGAGGCCTGAACCACAATGGTGATGGCTGCGGCTATTTGCTGGCGGACTGACTTTTCCGGCAGGTTCATATTGCCCATCGCGACCATCGATTCGAGTCTTGCCACGGCGTCGCGAGGAGTGTTGGCGTGAATGGTGGTCATTGAACCTTCGTGGCCGGTATTCATGGCCTGCAGCATATCGAAGGCTTCTTCTCCGCGCACCTCGCCGATGATGATGCGGTCGGGACGCATGCGGAGGCAGTTGATCAGCAGTTGACGCTGGCGGATTGCGCCTTGCCCTTCAATGTTGGGCGGCCGCGTTTCGAGCCGCACAATGTCCTCCTGGGCAAGCCGCAGTTCGGCAGCATCTTCAATGGTGACCAGGCGTTCGTTGTTCGGAATGTACTGGGAGAGAATATTCAGGAACGTGGTCTTGCCGGCGCCTGTGCCGCCGGAGATGAGGATGCTGATCTTGGCTTTCACCGCGGAAGCCAGCACCTCCATCATTTCCGCGGAAATGCTCTTCAGAACCACTAGTTGATTGGCGGCAATAGGGCCTGTGCCAAACCGGCGGATTGACAAGGCGGGACCGTCGAGCGCCAGCGGGGGAATGATGGCATTCACACGGGAACCGTCTGGCAGGCGGGCATCGACCATTGGCGAGGACTCATCCACGCGGCGGCCCACGCGCGATACGATACGGTCGATAATCTGCAGCAAGTGGCGATCATCGCGGAAAGTCGTGTTGACCTTCTGAAGAAGCCCGCCTTTTTCCACGAAGACATGGTCCTTGTCATTGACAAGGATGTCTGAAATCTTTGGATCCCGGAGCAGCGGTTCCAGCGGACCCAGGCCAAAGACTTCGTCCAGCAGGTCGGCCTGGATCTTCTCCTGCTCGTCGAAGTTCAGGGGCACCCGTTGGTCGGCGATGATCTCCTTCACGATGCCCGAGACCGCCTGACGTGCCTGGCTGGTGTTGACGCGCGACAATTTCTCCAGATCCAGCTTGGAGATCAGGGTCCGGTGTATTTCCGCCTTGTACTTTTCCAGATTCAGCAGTTCCACGTTTCACCTTCCATCGAAGCAGAACCATTCTTCACGGAAACATCATCCGAAAAGCTTGAAACCCCTCTTCTTTGCCGGGGCTTCGGGCTGGCCAGTTACAGATCTGGCCATTTCCTTGATTAGCCGTGAAATGGGAGAATCTTCAAGCACCAGCGGCGTGGCGGTGTTCTGCATCTGCCGCACAGCGGCATAGTCGTTGGGAATTTTCCACGTTGCCGGCCTGGTGAGAGCCTTGGTAATGTGTTCATCGCCGACCCCCAGGGCGCGGGGCTGATATCGATTAAGCACGATCTCCAGTTTAGGGTTGCCGGCGGTGAAGAACTGGCTGATCAAGCGATTTGAGTTGCGCAGTTCGGGGATGCCGGCTTGCGTCACAAGGTAGATCGTCGAGGCTTCTTTGAAAAGAGCCGTACCCGATAAATCAAGCCTCGATCCCACGTCCACCACCACGTTGTCGAAGTCCTGCCGCGCCACTGCCAGCAGTTTGTCGATGGACTCATTGGAAGCCAGGTACTGCGGAAATTTGCCCGGAGCCGCCAGAACCGACAGTCCCGAATTGTGCCTGATCAGGAGTTTGGAAAGAAAACTCGAATCCAGCCGGTTGGAATCCTGAAGCGCGTTGACCGTCGAGAAATCAGCGACGAGCCCGAGGTTGAGCGCTGCGTCGCCCAGTGGCAGATCGAGATCGATCAACAAAGTATTTTGCGAAACATCCTGGGCCAGGGCTACCGCAAGATTGCAGGCGATGGTGGTCACGCCCGTACCGCCTTTGGCGCCGAAAAATACCAGTAGCCTGCCGCCGGCCTTTCTCGGTGGACGATTTGCCGGACGCCGTGCCGCGGCCCGAACCAGAGCCTCGGCCATGGTGTTGTGAGCAAAGGGCAGCGTCAGATACTCGCGAGCACCCGCCCGCATGCATCGGACCAGCAATTCCGGGTCGGTTTTCGCCGAATAGACCATCACGGTCGCCGCACCGTTGGCGCAGATGCTCTCCACCAGTTCCAGGGCGTACTCAGGGTTGCTGTCCAGGTCGATGATAATCACGTCGTAACGCTGTTCAAGCAACTTCGGTAAATCGTCCAGGCCGGGAGGATAGGAGGAAAACTCCCGGACCACGACCCCCTGGCAACCGGCGAGTGTCATAACCGCAGCTTTGCGGCGTTCCTCGTCCGGACCGATCAGCGCAATCGACAAGGCGTCTGCGCCTAACGAGTCTGGAAACTGGGCACCGAGATTCTGGGAAAAGTCTGAATTCACGGAATTAAAGCTCCCTGCGGCATACGACTGTCCTGTTGGATTCACATCAAACGGAAAGTTCGAGTTGGTATTTTGCATGGTAGATTATCCGATCCTCAACGAGGAAGAGAGAAAAAAGAAATCACGGTTCCAACGGCTATAGCCGGAGCGTAGGGCATCTTGCGCTTCAGCAGATCGGCGATAGCCATACTCGGCTTTCTTGGCAGGTCGCGCTCCTTCCGGGCCAGAACGAAATCGCAGGCCTTTGCAAACTGATCTCTGAGAAATCCGAAGGCGATCCAACCGAGGACCATGATTCCCCCCGCCATGGCCGTGATCACCACTGCAATGAACAATTGGCTCGGGCCAATCCAGGCTCCTATCGCGGCGCACAGCTTCACGTCCCCCGCTCCCATGCCGGCCTTCCAAAAAAGAAAACCGTAGATCAGTAACGCAAGTCCAAGACCTTCAAAGCTTTGGCCGAGCCCATGCCACCCGAAGCCGGGGCGGCTGCCGTTCCAGTCATGGCGCCAGGGGGAGACTACAATCCCCGCCAGCAGGAAAGGAACTACCAGCCAGTTCGGAATGCGGCGGTTGCGCAGGTCCGTGAACGTCGCCACGGCGAGAACGATCAGCGTTGGCCACCACGCGAACCAGTGCATACCCCATGCTCCTTTCCCCCTCAAGATAAGGGAACACCTTCTCAGTGCAATTGTCCAACCAAATCGCCGAACGCCAAGATGACCTGAATTCAGAGAGTTACCCGCGCTTTGCATCCGCCCGGTGTACACGGATGTTTACGGACCGTTTAAGCGGGTGAAGCGGGGCGTATACACCCGGCGGGGAATATTTCCTCGTCGCAGAGCTGTCTACGGCAAGGGTCAGACACGATTCGCCACTCAAATAACCGGGTAAAAAACGCCGAAATATGTGAGAATCAGGGGACCCGTTCTCTTGGCAGGCTACTACAATCTGCAGCGCCGGTCCGCAGAGGAACCTCACCAGTTTTTTGCGTATAACGTCAACATCATCAGCAATCAAAGGGCCGATTGACGTCACCAGCCGTGTGCAAAACTGCGCAAATAAGAGATACACCAGAATTCTAGGTACCCTCAAAAAGGTTACCTGCGTCTAATCCCATGGAACACCTGAAGTATTGACATAACGCCGGGCTTTGTGCATACGTAGGGGTATACATGCGTTGAGAACTTCTCTCTTCCGGTCGGCATGATCCCGTTTATGTCATTCTAAATAAATGACTTCCTTGTAATTTATCCGCATGACCCGCATTCGGGTAATCTCGCGTTCCATCCATTTCCTTCCCCCTGTCGTGGGTGTTCATTTTCTTGTCCGCTGCGCAGTCTGTTACCAAGGTGGCATTGACGTGACTCAGGGTGGTGTCTACCATCGGATGCACGGATTAGAGAGCATTTGAGCGGGCATCAGCGTGAGTGCTTTTATGCGTGAACCCAACCGGTAAGTGTCGCTGGGTTTTGGGGATAGTTTGGCAATGCGCATCGCCGCACGAAGTTTCCTACTCGTCACCGCTTAAGTAGTACAAACGTTGCACTTGCTTGGCACGAAACAGTCATTGTCGTTCTTTCTCTGGATGCCGGATCATGGCAACAGGTTCCCCGCCTCCCCTCTTGAAGCGGCGTGGCTGTGCATAGTAAGCGAGGTAGCCCATTCATGATCAAGATCGGACTTTATTCTGAAGACCGCACGCTTCGCCCACTTCTTTCTTCCGTCCTTGGGAAGGAGTTCCAGGTCCTGTTGGAGTCGGATGAGGAAGGGATGAACAACCTCCTGTCGGCCGAAGGCTGCGATGTCATGATTTTGGATCTCAACTCGAATCACGGCTCGTTGCAGGAGCGCATTGCATTTTCCCGTGAGTTGATCGCATCCAATGTTCCGGCAGTGGTCATGGCCGATGATGGTCTTCGCTCAACCGCGTTTGAGCTGGTTCGGTCGGGAGCCTTCGGCTACTGCCGCAGGCCGCCCTCCATTCGCGATCTCAAGACCATGCTCAGCCGGGCATACGAGAACTCCTCGCTGAAGCAGCAACTGCAGACCGTGCAGCAGCGGCTTGAGGAGCCCGTCAGTTGCGACCGGCTGATCGGGTCCAGCCCGCAGATGCAGCGGGTTTATCATCTCGTGCGCCGCGTAACCAATCTCAATGCCTCGGTGCTTGTCACCGGCGAGAGTGGAACCGGCAAGGAATTGATCGCCCGTGCCATCCACAATCTGGGCTCCCGCTCCAACCGTCCGTTTGTGGCTGTTTCCTGCGGCGCCATTCCTGAAACTCTGATTGAGGCCGAATTGTTCGGTCATGAAAAGGGCGCTTTCACCGGAACGGTGGGGGCCCGGGAAGGCTACTTCGAGCAGGCCGGCGACGGCACGCTCTTCCTTGACGAAATTGGAGACCTGAGCCTGTTTACCCAGGTCAAGCTGCTGCGCGTGCTGCAGCAGATGGAATTCAGCCGTCTGGGCAGCAATCGTCTCATCCCATTGCGGGCGCGCCTCATCTTCGCCACTCATCAGGACTTGGCCAAACTGGTGGCCGAAGGAAAGTTCCGCCAAGATCTTTTCTACCGCATCAACGTCATGCGGATTGAAACGCCGTCGCTCCAGGACCATCCGGAAGACATTCCTCAAATGGCCATGCATTTCCTGCGGCACTATTCGCAGGTGTTTCAAAAGCCGATGGAGTCCATTGAACCGGAAGCGCTGGCCATGCTCCAGAATTATTCGTGGCCTGGAAACGTACGCGAACTGGAAAACGCGATCCAGAGAGCCATTATCCTCGCCACTGGACAGACTGTTCGTGCCGAAGATCTGACGCTGAACACCCAGGAAGACGATGTTGCCGATATCGGCGATGTTGTGGACATCGGCGATTACAATCCTGCGGGCTCGTTTGAGCGGCAGCTTCGCGACTACAAGATCAAACTGGCCGTCACAGCTGTTCGGGAACACAACGGGAATAAGACGCTCGCTGCTCGCAGTCTTTGCATCTCCCGGGCCTATCTGCATCGCTTGATCAGGCTTGCCGAACCCGACGCGCTTTACGAACAGGACCTCAGGCAGTCAGTAACCGCCTGAGCAAGCCATCCCTGCTTGCCGGGAACAAGGCCATTCTGTGCGCACTCGCTTTTTACAAAAGGTCTTCTCGTTCCCGGTGATGCTGGCCAGCCTTCTGGCCGTGCTGGCTGTGTTGACGGTGCGGTCGCGTTTCGATGACTCGGACATGTGGTGGCACCTTAAGACCGGTCAGATCATCTGGACCACCCACGCCATTCCCGCAACGGATATCTTTTCCTATACGAGCAACCACCAGACCCTGGTGCCGCAGGAGTGGCTCGCCCAGGTGCTCATCTACGGAGCCTGCAAATGGGGAGGCTTTTCTGGATTGATGCTCTGGCTATGCGTCCTTGCCGCAGTCCTTCTGGTCGCCGGGTACGGTCTTTGCTGGCTCTACTCGGGAAATGCCAAAGTAGCCTTTGCGGGAGCTCTCGCCGTTTGGTTCTTTGCCACCATCGGCTTTGCCATTCGGCCGCAGATGATCGCCTACCTCCTGTTGATGGCCGAACTCCTGCTCATTCACCTTGGACGCACGCGCAATCCTCGCTGGTTCTTTTGGCTTCCCATCGTGTTTGCGGTCTGGATAAACTGTCACGGGTCATTCATCCTTGGCATCATCGTGGCAGGCGTCATCCTTTTCAGTTCCCTTTTCAGCTTCCAAATGGGATCCCTCGAAGCACAACGCTGGGACCCGCATTGCCGGCGGATGCTGATGTGGGCGCTGATCCTCTCCGTGGCTGCGTTGTTCCTGAATCCGGCCGGCATCCGGCAGATCCTCTACCCCTTCGACACGATGCTGAATATGCATATTCTTCTCGGCAACGTGGAGGAGTGGGCGCCGCTTCAACTCACTGATGCGCGCGGAGTTGGCCTTCTGGCCGTTCTTCTGTGCATTTTTCTCCTGGCGGTCATCCGCAAAGCCGATCTGTTTTGGGATGAGTTGCTTCTCTTGGCGCTCGGCACATGGTTGGCTGTCAGCCATGTGCGCATGCTCTTTGTCTTCGGCATGCTGGCCGCGCCGATCCTGTCGCGCCAGCTTTCAACTTTATGGGACAGCTACACCATCGAAAAGGACCACATCTGGCCCAATGCGGTTTTCATCGGCATATCGCTGCTGATAGCGGTCCTCGCCTTTCCTGACCGTCAAAACCTTCAAAGACAGGTCGAGGAACAAAGCCCGGTAAAAGCAGTGCAATTCATCAGGACCCATCATCTTTCCGGGCCCATGTTAAACGACTATCCCTTTGGAGGCTATCTGATCTGGGCAGCGCCGGAATACCCGGTGATGATGGACGGCCGAACCGATGTTTACGAGTGGTCGGGCTTTCTCGGCGAATTCGGAAACTGGGCGACACTGCAGAGCGACCCAAATTTGCTGCTTGAGAAGTACAAGGTCAATTTCTGCCTCTTAACTCTCCAATCCCCAATGGTTCACGTCCTGCCGCTCTTGCATGAATGGAAGATCGTCTATTCCGATAACAACTCCGTCATATTCATGCGAACTGCGTCCCCTAGCGGTGCGCAGCCATAGAAGAAACATCCTCCATCCAGCACCGCGTCCGCCACTCTAAGTGTGAACGTTATACTCCGGCGGCCCGGCAACCACCAAACCGCTCTTTTGCCGTCCGTGAATATACCAGCAGCACCAGTTCGTTTCATGAGTTTGCTTTTCGCGAGGCGCAATCAGATCCCGGTAGATGATCTTTCCATACAGAAAGATCTTTTCCTCCCAGTCTTCTACGCGCTTGAATCGTTCCTCTGAGTCGCAAAGTCCTCTCACATCATCCCTGCTGAATGTCTTGATTCCCGAGGATTCCCCCGGAAGCAAAATGATGGGAACGAAGGGAGGGCTCGGTTCCCCATTCTCAAAATCCGGAGGGCTGGGAAGATGCGTTTCATCGATTGCAATCTTGGTCTGCTCCACCATGGCCTCGATAGTGGCGGGCGTACGGCCACGGTTCGTGGCCATCACGGTAAAACTGTTCTGAACGCTCAGGGATGGCTCGACCGCGATCAAGATCCAGGGTCTCTCTGAATCGATAACGGCTTGAGCATTCATCAATGCGGCCTGAGCGCTCTCGGCCGCGGCCTTCGCAGCGGTCTCTGCCGTGCGGGTCTGGCGTTCGATTTTTCTTAGCATCGAGACGGCCAACATGATTCCGATATATCCCAAAATGGCCAGCACAAGATTGGCTGCCCATGCAATTCGATCGCGCAGCAGCCAGGGCGTTGGCGCCGGAGCCGGAAGGGTGACAATGATGCGAGGCTGCTGCTCGTCGCAGGGAAAGCCGTTGCAATCGGTCTTAACGGCTGGGCTGCCCGTGTCTTGTGGAACGGCTTTAGAAGAGGTCGAAGAAGGTGAAGTCTGCCGAGTTGTACCAGGATTCGTACTAGGATTGGCACCGGGATGGGCAACTGTCTGCCCTTGGACCGCCGCGGGCGCCTGCGTAATGGCCAACAGCACAGCGAACACAGCCAAGCCTTTGATTCTCATGGCGCAAATGTACCACATGGACTCTCGAAGACTAAACCCATCGGTACCCGGGTACCCTATGGAAAGCCCAGGCCCTGCGGCGTATCTCAGCGCGCACCTTGCAAGCGGAAAATGCACCGCCATAGCGTTTGCCAAGGCAAGGCGCGCGCATTCTTTAGTGATCTTTCAAAGCTCGTCCAGGTCTATGTAAGAGAAGTTGACTGTGAGCGCCACACATCACTCCCAGGGGGCATGCGGCCGGGACCGCCGCGCTACACTAACAAGTCCTGCTTCAAAGCATCGGGCGCTCCACCGTACCAACTTTCCGCCGATATCATCGTGAGCACCTTGCGGGTACGGAGTAAAGCCAATGCGCATGGGGCGACCATCGGCGTATAACTTGGCAGAAACAGAATCTTCAAGACAGAAGGACGAAAGATGAAGCAACAACTTCTCGTACTGCTCTTTTCTTCGATCGGACTGTGCGCTGCTCTGGCTCAGGCCCAGACAGCCGGCGACTTGGCTTCGGAAGTAAATCCGATGATCGGCACCAGGGCCAACGCGGCATTTCCGGGAGACAATGGAAATGTTCTGCCGGGCGCCTCAAGACCCTTTGGCATGTTGTATTGGAGTCCGGATTCCAGTTCGGATGACTTTTACCGCTATGAGAATCCAGTCGTGCGCGGCTTCAGCCCGATGCACGTCAACGGCCCTGGTTGTCCTCAGTTAGGCGACGCGCCGATGATGGTTGTGAAGGGTAAGCTGCAGGAGCTTCCGTTCGTCCACTCTTCTGAGTTCGGGGTTCAGAAACTCGTAACCGCCGCCTACCGGCATGAGGACGAAGTGGTCCAACCCGGCTACTACAGCGTCAGACTCGATTCCGGCATCCAGGTTGAACTGGCCGCAGCACAGCGCTCGGGCCTCGCAGAAATCAGCCTCCCGGCGGATGGTGACGTACATACTCTCTTCATCGATCTGAGCCACAACCTGACGCACGTTTACGATGCGGAAATGACCGTGCGCGGAGGCTACTTGGCAGGCTCAGTGAGTTCCGGAGGAGGAAGCTGCGGCTCCGATGAATATCATCGCACCTACTTCTCGTACCAGGTCGATGAGAAGGCCGAGAGCGAAGGCACCATCTCGGAAGCGGGATTCGTTGCCGGCGCCGGTTCTGTCAAGGGGCCGCGAACAGGAGCCTACTTCGTGTTTGCGCCGGGGACGCGCACGGTCCACGTGAAGGTCGGCGTCTCGTATGTAAGCGCGGCGAATGCGGAACAGAACGCCGCCAGGGAGATTCCCGGCTGGGATTTTGCCCGGCTGCGCCAGGAAGCGCGGGCCGACTGGAACCAGAACCTCGGCCACGTTGAGGTGAAAGGCGGCACCATGCACGAGCGCCGGGCTTTCTACACGGAGCTCTACCATGCGCTGATGTATCCCTCCATTTTCAGCGACGTGAACGGCCAGTACATCGGCTTCGACGAGAAGATCCACCAAGTGCAGCCGGGCCGAACCCAATACACTTTATTCTCCGGCTGGGACATCTACCGCTCTGAGGTGCAGTTGCTGGCCATGCTATTTCCCAAGCGGGCGAATGACATGGCGCAGTCCCTGGTCCTGGATGCTGAGCAGGGAGGCGGCCTGCCGATCTGGCCGCTGGCTAACGACGAGCAGGCCGCCATGGGCGGTGATCCCTCTGACCCGATCCTTGCCGGTTTCTATGCCATGGGCGCGCGCGACTTTGACGTCAAGGCCGCCTTTGCAGCCATGCTGCGCGGTGCGGACGATCCCAAGACGCGCAGCCGGAGCTACCGCGAGCGTCCCCGTTTGGAGGAATTGCTTCGCATGGGCTATCTCTCTGACAGCAAGTCGATGTGGGGCTCTGCCTCGGTGACGCTGGAAGACCAGACTGCCGACTTCGCCATCGCGCAAATGGCTTCCACGCTGGGAGACAATACCACCGCCGAGCGCATGCTCGCGCGCGCCGCGAACTGGAAGAAGCTCTTTGATCCTGAGACAAGGTACATTCGCCCGCGGATGCCCGATGGCAGCTTCATGCAACCCTTCTCGGATTCCAGCGAGAAGGGCTTTATGGAAGGAAACAGCGCGCAGTACACCTGGATGGTGCCCTTTGACCTTAAAGACCTGATTGGCGCCATAGGCGGCCCCGAGGCTGCCAGGAGCCGTCTTGACACCTACTTCAGCGCATACGCAAGCTCCAGGAACTTGACCGCGAATTTCTACATCGGCAACGAGCCCTGCTTCGGCAACCCGTGGATCTACAACTGGACGGGTCACCCGTGGCGAACGCAGGAGGTGGTGCGAAAAACGCTGAGAGACCTCTTCTATGATGACCTGGACGGCTTGCCCGGAAACGACGACCTTGGCGCGACTTCGTCGTGGGCCCTCTTTGCGCAGCTCGGTCTCTTTCCTGAGATACCGGGCGTCGGAGGGTTCGCGCTCAACAGTCCTGCCTTCGAATCCATTACGCTGAAGCTCGGCGACCGGAAGTTCGAAATTTCAGCCCCCGGCGCGCCTCAGAACCTCTATATTCAGAGCGTGACGCTCGATGGCAAGCCGGTGTCCAATTGGATCTGGTGGGATCAGATGGCGAAGTCGTCGCGATTGGAGTTCAAGCTGGCCTCCACGCCCAACAAGGATCCGGGAGAGCAGCCGCCCTCCTATCCGGCGAAGTAGCCAGACAGAGGACTCGCTCTCCGTTCCAGATCCGGGAGATCCCGGGCAACAACAGGAATTGCTTCCCTGAGGGGGATTCGGGCAATTGGACGACGATATGGAAAGGAGCTGTCGGTCCGGCTACAATCCCCTCCACGGGGACTGGGAGAGAGATTCCAAAGCGAAAAAATGATCTTCGCCGAAGTTTGAAGTTGGGATTGCATGTGCGCAAGGCTCACGAGAGAGAGCGTGACCGATGGTAGAACCCGCCGTGGATAGTCGATCGTCATTTACGAAGCTGTGGCCGGACGCGCGAACCGCACTGGAGGATATCGTAAGCGATGGAATGCTGTTGGCCATCGGCGGCTTTGGCTTGTGCGGCATCCCCGAGGCCCTCATTCTTGCCCTGCGCGACACGGGAGCACGCAACCTGACCATCGCAAGCAATAACGCGGGCGTCGATGATTGGGGAATTGGGCTGCTGCTTCAAACCCGGCAGGTCAGGAAGATGATCTCCAGCTATGTCGGCGAGAACAGCGAATTTGAGCGGCAATATCTTTCCGGGGAGTTGGAGGTCGAGTTCTGTCCGCAGGGTACGCTAGCTGAGCGTATGCGGGCAGGAGGCGCAGGAATTCCCGGCTTTTATACGCGAACGGGCGTAGGAACCCTGGTTGCAGAGGGTAAAGAACACAAGCAGTTCAATGGGGTCACCTACATTCTTGAGCGCGCCATCCGGGCCGATTTGGCTCTGGTAAAAGCCTGGAAGGCCGACCTCCACGGAAACCTCGTCTATCGCCGAACCGCGCGCAACTTCAACCCCAACGCGGCCACTTGCGGAAAGATCACGGTGGCCGAAGCGGAAATTGTCGTCGAACCGGGCGAAATCGATCCGGACGAGATTCACACGCCGGGAATTTTCGTTCATCGGCTGGTGCACAATCCCAATCCTGAAAAGCGGATTGAAAAGAAAACCACGCGAGAGGTGTAGACCCGTGGCCTGGACCCGTCATCAGATGGCCGCCCGCGCTGCCCGAGAGCTGCAAGATGGCTTCTACGTCAACCTGGGAATCGGCATCCCCACGCTGGTAGCCAGCCATATTCCCAGGGGAATCACCGTCACCTTTCAGTCGGAAAACGGCCTTCTTGGCCTGGGTCCATTTCCGCGCGAAGACGAAGTGGACGCCGACCTGATCAACGCCGGGAAAGAGACTGTTACTTTCATTGCTGGCGCTTCCACTTTTTCCAGTGCCGACTCCTTCGCCATGATTCGCGGCGGGCACATCGACCTTGCGATCCTGGGCGCGATGCAGGTCTCCGAGCGAGGAGACTTGGCCAACTGGATGATTCCCGGCAAGAGGGTCAAAGGCATGGGCGGCGCCATGGACCTTGTCTCAGGGGTTCAACGCGTCCTGGTCTTGATGGAACACACAGCGCAGGGCGGCGCAAAGCTGCTTCGCAATTGCACCCTCCCGCTCACAGGAGCCGGCGTAGTCAAACGAGTCATCACCGATCTCTGCGTGCTCGATGTCACTCCTTCCGGCTTCGAGGTAATCGAGCTGGCAACCGGCGCCACGCGTGCCCAAGTGCAGCAGCAGACGGAAGCCTCGGTGAGCTTCACCGATTCAGTCACTTAGAAGCTACTCCATAACCTGGTTTTGAAAGGGCGTGGCTTCAGCGATCAAATCCAAACAAATGGACAATGTTTTGAAAGGGCACGGCTTCGGTCGTGCCATACATACCGCCAAAAATGAACGTGGACTTTAGCTCCTGAGGGAATGTCAACGCGTGCGGGCGCCCAATCCCTCGTGCTCTTTGCGAAGGATGGGCAAGAATTCACCACAAGTCTCGTCACCTCGTCCATTTCGCCTTTCTTTTCTCCAAAAACGCCGCTATCCCCTCCTGAAAATCCGCAGTTTCCCGAGCCCGCGCATTGGCTTCCATCGCCTGTGCAATCGCAGAATCCAGCCACGCCTTATTCTGTGCGGCCAGCAACTGCTTGGTTGCCGCCAACGATGCCGGACTATTTCCCGCCAGCGCCTGCGCCAGCGCCCGCACCCGGCCTTCCAGATGGTCCGGTGTCACCACCTCATTCACCAGCCCCAGCCGATAAGCCTCTGCCGCATCCAACAACCGCCCGGTCAGCAGCAGGTCGCGAGCCCGTTTGTCCCCAATCTGAAGCGCCAGAAACGCTGACACCACCGCGGGAATAAACCCAATCTTTACTTCCGTAAACCCAAACGTCGCCGCCGGTACAGCCAGCGTAAAGTCGCAGATGGTCGCGAGGCCGGTCCCTCCGGCGATCGCCGCCCCCTGCACTGCTGCGATGGTAGGCTTCGGTAACTCATACCAGGTCCGGAAGAGCTTGGCGATCCGTTCCGCATCCGCCCGACATTCGGCTGCGGTCTTATCGTTCATCCCTTGCAGCGCGGTTAAATCCAGTCCTGCGCAAAACGCCTCGCCCGCACCTCGCAACACCACCACCCGGCAGTCGCTCGCGGACGCCTCATCCATGGCGGCAATCAACTCCACCTGCATCTCAGAAGTCATCGCGTTGCGGCGCTCGGGACGATTCAATGTGATCGTCCGCACGCCGCCGTCTTCCGTAACCAGAATCGTTCTATAACTCAAATCGATCCTCCCGCCAGGCTGTGCATCTTTATGGACACTGCGCCGATTGCTTTGTCTCCGCGCCAAACTTCCGGGCAATCTCTAAGCTCGCCTGAGTCAGGTCATCCAGCGTCCGCAGTCTCGGCGTCTGCGCACCCAGTTCTTCCAGTTCCGCCATCAACATCTCCGTAGGAATATTCCCCACCAGCACATCCTGCGCAAATGGACATCCGCCCATCCCTCCAATTGCCGCATCGAATCGCCGGCACCCCGCCTCATAGGCCGCGCGGATCCTCGTCGCTGCGTTCTGCGGCCGCGCATGCAGGTGCACCCCAATCTCGATCTCCGGATACAAGGCAATTACATGAGCGACGGTCTCTGAGATTCGCGCACGGGTCGCCAGCCCCACCGTATCGGCCAGAGAAATCTGTCGCGCTCCTGATTCGATCAACAGATCGCATGCTTCCGCCACTTCACCCATGCTCCACGCCTCCCCATACGGATTTCCGAAGGCCATTGACACATAAGCCACCACATCCAAACCCGCCTTGCAGGCCAATGTGGCGATTGCCTCCAACGTGTTCAGCGCCTCCCGCGGCGTTTGCTTCTGATTGCGCTGAAGAAACTGCGATGAAATCGAATACGGAAAGCCCAGCGTCCGCACCGCGCCCGTCGCAATCGCCCGCTCTGCTCCTTTTCCATTCACCACGATCCCGATGATCTCCACATCCTCCTTGGGATCGAGAACCTCCAATACCTTTTCCGAGTCCGCCATCTGGGGGATCACCGTGGGCGAGACGAAGCTCACCGCATCGATGTGCGTAAACCCAGCCACCACGAGCTTGCGTAGATAGTCCGCCTTCACCTCTGTCGGAATTGGCGCCCGCAGCCCCTGCCACGCATCCCGCGGGCACTCCACGATCTTGATGAAATCGCCCATCGCCCTTCCCAAATCGTTGATCGATCCGCAACGATCCCTTGAAATCTCATTCAGCGTCTATCCCCGGCGAGAACGCGAGCCCCAAATCTGCCCGTAGCGCCAATGCCCTGGCGCCAAAGGCGCGCCCGCCCGTGACGGCCAGTCACTCATCCGCGCGATGGGTGAACCTTCAGGATCTCTCTGGCGATAACCATCCGCTGAATCTCGCTTGTGCCTTCGCCGATGGTACATAGCTTCACGTCGCGATAATACTTCTCCGCCGGATAGTCTTTGATGAAGCCATAACCGCCGAACAACTGAACCGCCTCATCGCAGATCCGCACCGCCACTTCGCTGGCAAAGAGCTTGGCCATCGACGACTCGCGTGTTACCTTCCGCCCCGCATCCTTCAGGACGGCCGCGCGCTGGGTCAGCAGTCGCGCCGCATCCAGTTCTGTCGCCATGTCTGCGAGCTTCCATTGAATGCCCTGAAACTCTGCAATCGCCTTCCCAAACTGCCGCCGCTCCTTCACATATTTCAGCGCCGCATCCAGCGCGCCCCGTCCAATACCCAGCGCCAGCGCCGCAATCGAAATCCTGCCGCCATCCAGAACCCGCATGGCATCGATGAAGCCCTCGCCCTCTGTTCCCAACAGGTTCTCTGCCGGAATCTCGCAGTCCTCAAAAATCAGCTCGCTGGTGTCGCTGGCCCGCAATCCCAGCTTGTTTTCTTTCTTTCCCGGCCGGAATCCCGGCGTCCCTTTCTCCACCACAAACGCCGATAGCCCGTGCGTACCCTTGCTCTTGTCGGTTACCGCGATCACTACCGCAACGTCCGCGTAGCGCCCGTTGGTGATGAAGGTCTTGTTTCCATTCAGCACATAGCGATCACCCTTTTTCACGGCCGTCGTCCTTGCGCTGCCCGCATCCGATCCCGAGCCCGGCTCCGTAAGTCCCCACGCCGCCAGCCACTCGCCGCCGGCAAGGCGAGGCACGTACTTCTTCTTCTGTTCCTCATTCCCAGCCAGGAAGATATGGTTCGTCCCCAGCGAGTTGTGTGCCGCCACTGTGATTCCTATTGATCCGTCAACAGCGGAGAGTTCCTCGATGGCCAGCACGTAGTCCACATACCCCAGCCCCGCACCACCGTACTCGGGCGGAAAAATCACACCCAGCAACCCCATCGCGCCCAGCTTCTTAACCACCGTCATGGGAAACTCGCCGGCCTCGTCCCATGACAGGACGTTGGGCGCAATCTCGCGCGCGGCAAATTCACGAATCTCCCGTCTCAGATGCTCCTGATCTTCTGTCAGCACAAACGGATACAGACTCTCCGCAGACTCACGCTCAAGGTTCATGATCACGCTCCTTCGCACCCGGCGTGCGAATGGTGCCTTCCTTGGTTTGCCTTCCTTCGTCTGGCAAGATGCGTTGTCTCCCGCCCTCTGCGCAGCCCCCAGCCTCGCGCGTGCAAGACTCACGTCTGCAAGACCCCGGGGTTGAACTTGCCCACATCTGGATTCAAAGCGCAGGCCTCCAGCGCCGTAATCAACACATCTCTCGTCTTTACCGGATCGATGATCGCGTCAATCCAAAGCCGCGCCGCTCCATACCGCGGATCGGCCTGTGCATCATATGCTGCCTTGATCTCGTCATACAGAGCCGCCTTCTCCGTATCCGTCAATACCTTCCCGCCGCGCTCCATCTGCTTCGCACGAACTTCCGCCAGTGTATTCGCCGCCGAAGCCCCACTCATCACCGCATAGCGCGCCGTCGGCCACGCGAACAGGAACCGCGGGTCATAAGCCTTGCCGCACATCGCATAGTGTCCCGCGCCAAAGCTCCCTCCAACAATCACCGCAATCTTGGGTACCACGCTCGTGCTTACCGCCGACACCATCTTCGCGCCTGCGCGGATAATCCCTGACCACTCCGCATCCTTCCCCACCATGAACCCATTCACGTCGTGCAGAAACACCAGCGGCACCAGACTCTGATTGCAATCCATGATGAATCGCGCCGCCTTTTGCGCGCTCTCCGTATAGATCACTCCGCCAACCTCGATGCGCTTCATCCCCGCTGCCGGACCCATCGCCGCGGTCTGGTCCTGGTTCGTCTTCTGATTGGCCACAATCCCCACTGCCCTGCCGCCAATCCGCGCATATCCGCACAGCACCGTCCTTCCAAAATCGGCCTTATACTCATCGAACTCGCTGCCATCGACAATGCGTGCAATCACCTCCCGCATGTCATACACATTGCTCGCTCCCGGTGCTGGATTCAACAAGGCGTATAGATGGTCCGCCGCGAACTTGGGCGCGTCCTGCACCGGATCGAACTCAACTACGTTGAAAACCTCCCGTCCGGCTCCAGCACTCACTCCGTGCCGTTCCCCGATCTTCCCTACCAGCGAACGCAGTCGCGCCAGGCACAAAAAATCGTTTGGCTCTTTGAAGTCCACCGTCCCCGAGATCTCCGCGTGCATCGACGCTCCGCCCAGTTCCTCGGCTTCCGTTCTTTGCCCAATGGCCGCTTGCACCAGCGAGGGTCCGGCCAGAAACAGCCCCGACCCCTCCGTCATCAAAACGGTATCCGTCATGACCGGCAGATAGGCGCCGCCCGCCACGCACATTCCCATAATCGCCGTAATCTGCGGAATTCCCAGCGAGCTCATCACCGCGTTGTTCCGGAATACCCTTCCAAAATCATCGGTATCCGGAAACACATCCTCCTGCAAAGGCAGGAAAACCCCGGCAGAGTCCACCAGGTAAAGCGTGGGAATCCGGTTCTCCAGCGCGATCGTCTGCGCCCGCAGCACCTTCTTCGCAGTCATGGGAAAGAACGCGCCCGCCTTCACCGTCGCGTCGTTGGCAATGATCATGCACAGCCGCCCGCACACGCGCCCTAGTCCGGTCACTACGCCCGCGCCCGGAGCGCCCCCGTACTCGCCGTACATGCCATGCGCCGCCCAAAGCCCAAGCTCCAGCAGCTCCGTACCTTCATCCAGCAGCAGCTTCAGCCGTTCTCTTGCCGTCAGCCGCCCTTTGGCCCGCTGCGCCTCCGCGGCCTTTTCCCCGCCGCCCAGCCGGATCGAATCCTCCTCCGCGCGCAGCGACGCCATCAGCGCCGCCAGTGCCTCGCGATTCGTCCTGGCTCGCGGAGTCTGCAAATCCAACTTTGATCCCAGACGGTTGTCAAACTTTGAATCGTCCGCCATGTCGCCGCCCATGGAAACGCGAAGACTATAGCATGTTCCTCATCATCAGCGCATCCCTTGGATAAACAGCGGTCCCTTTGGATTTCCGCTCCCGGCCGACCCGCCATTCCCGTCAACAGGAGCCCGTCGCGTCGGTCAGGACTTCCAAAGCCGCTGAATCTCTTCGAGCGATCTGCCGCGTGTCTCCGGCAGGCGTGAAAAGAAGACCACCGCGATGGCGCTGATGCCTGCGTAGACGCAAAAGGCGCCGGCGGGACCGAGGGCGCGAACCAGCGTGAGAAATGAGTTGGAAACCAGGATGCAGCTCAGCCACAGGACGGCTGTGGCGATGGACATGGCGCGGCCGCGTACATTGGTGGGAAAGATCTCCGCCATATAGACCCAGGCTCCGGGGCCCAGTCCCGTAGCGAAAGCCGCAACGTAAAGCATGGTGCTGCCCACGATGAGCGGAAAGGCAGCGTGCTGAAAGGCGAAGGCCAGCATTAGCAGCGCCACCAGCATCACGGCTGCGGAGCCGGTGAGCAGCGTGCGCCGGCCCATGCGATCCATGATGCAGAGCGCCACCAGCGTGAAAACCAGATTGGCGAGGCCGATGAGCACATTCGCGGCGAAGGCGCGCTGATCGGTGCCGCTGTTGCCGTGAGTCGCAAAAAGCAAGGAGCCGTAGTAAAGGACGGTGTTGATGCCGGTCATTTGCTGCAGGGCGGCAACCACGATTGCGAGGAAAAGTGGGCGGCGGAGCCGGCGCACCCAGCCGGGAGCAGGGTCTTGCTCGGCGATGGCGGTTCGAATCTCCTCAAGCTGCTGCGTACGATGATTCTCGCCCCCAATGGCGCAAAACGCGGCGTCCGCCTCCGCCAGGCGATTCTGCTGGATGAGCCATCGGGGACTCTCCGGAACAAAGCGGAGGCAAACGATGAAAGCCAGGGCGGGCAGAGCAGCAGAGCCGAACATCCAGCGCCACGCCGCATCGCCGGTAACAGACAATGCCCAGTTGGTGCAATAGGCGAGCAGGATGCCAACGACAACCGCGGTCTGGTTGAGCGTAACGATGCTCCCGCGCTTGTTTCGCGGAGAAACTTCTGCCAGGTAAAGGGGCGCAATCGTCGAAGCGAAGCCGATGCCCAGGCCGCCTGCGAAGCGAGCCATCAGGAACTGAAAAAAGGTTGTCGGCGTCGCGGCAAACAAGGCAGAGAGCAGAAACAGCACTCCGCTCAGACGCAGGATGGATCGGCGCCCGAACCGGTCGCTGAGCATGCCTGCCATGATAGCTCCGAAAAGGCAGCCATAGAGCAGGCTGCTGGCGGCAAACTCCACCTGAAACTCAGAAAGTGCAAAATGAGTGCGCAGTGAGAGCAGAGCCCCATTGATGACGGCGGTATCAAATCCGAAAAGTAACCCGGCAATGGCGCCAGTAAGAGCAATGCGATAGATGGATCCTGCGGGAGCGGAGGGTTCAGAAGGCAAGTTGCGCGGACTCCTTTTAAGTGGAACTGGCCGGCTTCAGAGGCGTCCGACAATGACCCCCATTTGAACCCCCGGCGCCGGATCATGTCAATTTTCCCCAGGAAGGCTTCGCGAATGGTCCTTTGAGCTTAAGAACGAGAACCCTTCCGCTGTTCGCTTGGTCATTACCCCTTGCCCGAACCAAGGCCAGCGTTCGAGCTCGCATCCATCGCCACGCACAGCGCGGCAACGTCGCCGATTCTCTCTCCCAGCATCGCCGGGACCACTCTGCAAATCTCCTCGGCCTGCTTCAACGCCTCCTTCTGCAGCGATCCCCGCGCCGGCCCCAGAAGCAATTCGCCAAGCCGCATCGCCAGTCCACCCATCACGATGCATTCCGGATTCAGGATGTCCACCAGAATCGCCAGAGCAAGCCCGAGCTTCCGCCCGCTGGTCCTTACGATGCTTCTCGCCACGGCGTCTCCTGCCTGTGCCGCTAAACCCACATCCTTGGCAGTCACGCGGTGGTCCTTCAAGACATCCAGCAGCACAGTCTTCCGGCCGGTGCGCTTGGCGGCTTCAATTGCTCGCTCGGCAATTTGCGCCATGCCGGCGCCGCTTGCCCAACCTTCTGCGGAACCGGCCTTGTTGTAGCCCACGGGTCCGGTGCGTGTCAGCCGCACATGGCCGATCTCACCGGCCATGTCGTTTGTACCGCAGTACAAGCGATCGTTGATGATGATGCCCGATCCGAAGCCCGTACCCAATGTCAGGAAGACAACGTTGTGGAAGCCCTTTCCCGCGCCGAACCGATGCTCGGCGACTGCGCCTGCGTTGGCATCGTTCTCCAAACTCACGCGACAAGGAAACTCCCTGGCCAGAATGTCGACAATGGGCACGTCGATCCAGGTAGAAAGATTCGGCGGTGCTTGAACCACCCCTCTGTGCCGGTCCAGCGGGCCGCCGCAACTGATGCCGATTCCCTCCAGCGCGTCCGCCGTTGCGCCTTGTTCTTGCAGCATCGTATGCAGCGCCGTTTTGATATGTCCTATGGCTTGCTCAGGGCCTCGTTCCGGCACGGTCGCAAACTCCATGCGGCTCAGGACTTCTGGCGGTGTTGAAGAAAGCACAACCGCGGTCTTGGTTCCGCCAATGTCCACACCCGCCCACAAACTCCGACGCATAAATTCCCCCTCTGCGAAGTGCCGCAAACTCACCACCCAAACCTCAACCCATTATGGCGTCGAGTTACACCAAAGATTTCTCTTCTTGGCGCGCAGCAGCGAAATCTGAATAACTGGTTTCCCTGTCTGCACCAGTAAATCCAGAATCGTTATGTCCTTGCGGTCAACGCTGGATAGCAGGTAAATTCTTCTTCAGCTATCTGCCAGTAAGGCATCAACTTCTGCCCCGGATTGTCGCGGACCGTGAAGTGAAGTGGCGAGCCCTCAACGGGTTCAAGATGATTCACCAAGTCTTCGGCTTCGTGTCCCTTCTCAACAAACAGTTCGACCTTCGAAGACCCTATTGCGGCCAGAAGAATGGGGCCATACTCGATCGAATATCTTGCCTTGCCTGCAATCTGATCCTCTCCTTTGTAGCGCCTCACTTGAATCGCTGCGGGAAGAGTGAACTCGATTGAGTCGCCGTCAGACCATTGCCGGTTAAGCGACACATAAGCCCCAGGCTTGCCCACGCCTGCGGCCTTGCCATTGATCGATATGCTCATCTCCGCTGCTGCCCACGAAGGTACGCGTATGCGAAGGTTGGCGTGCGTGGGAGCGGTTGTTTTCACTGTGCCACGAACCCCTGTCTCCAGCGGAAATCGCGTCTTCAGGGTTAGTTCCATCTTCTGCCCGCCCTGCTGCCAGCGTATCGTTGATGGTTCATAAAGATGCACATACAATCCGTCTGGCGCGATGGAATAAATATGTTCCGGAAGAGACCCCAGTAGCCGCGTTCCCTGCCCTTCGCAACACGTATTCTCGTGCGTGGCTTTTTCTTTCTTGCCCTCCATGACGGTGTGGTAGCGTAAGCCTGTTCCACCGTCCTGATTGGCCATTCCAACGTTGTAAATTGACTTTTCAATCTCCGCTGCATAGCGTTCGTCGTCCGGGTGCAGCAATTGAAATCGCTGGCTCAGAAAAACCCAGAAGCTGCTCCCGCAGAGCTCGCCGAGTTTCTGCCGGAGATAGTTGCTATCCGGCGGATCCTTCTCAAACTCGATAATGGAGATACTTCCGCCCGCCTGTTCCCAATGGGCGCGATAAAGTTCCCAGGCTCCAAGCACGGCCCGATAATAGAGTGGATCTCCTGTAATGAGATATAAGTCCAGGTACGCTTCCAGGTTTGTCAGCAGATAACAGTGGGGACGATCGTAAGGATACTGCCAGACCTGCTCTTTTTCGTGCCGTGCAAGGCCGTTCAGCCAAGCATTTTCCTGGTAATACCGCTGAATCACCTGGGCATCTGCCGGTTTGCCCACCGGGCTCGTGCCAACACGCGTATTCGCAACCATGCCCTGACCGCCCTGAATCGCGCCCCGAAGCATATCCGGCAAGAAGGATTGCCGGTTGAACCAATCGTAATAACCGCGCAGCAACGGGAGAGCCTTGTCATTGCCGCTATAGGCCGCCTCCAGCAAACCGTGTGTAAGCCATGCGCGCGTGTAGGCGGCACGTTCGGAATAGAAGATCGTGTCTTCCGGATAAGCCATAACATATCCATTGGGCTGACGGCATTCTTCAATTCCATCTACCACGACATTCAATCGGCGGCGCAGTTCAGGGTGGTCGATCCAGCGCAATGTATTTCCCGCACCCATCAGGAAACGTCCCGCGTTGGACCCGGCAAGATCCTCTTCCCAGAATATTTGCGAACCGGTTGGTTTGAAGTTCTTTATCTTGCCGGTCCGTTCGTAAAACTGGCGGAGCAGATCGTCCGTCGAGTAAGAATTCAACAGATACTCGATGTTATTCTCCATCGCGGTCTGGAATACTCCGCGGTCCAGAGTTACTCCTGTTTTCGGCGCGTGCGCTTTATATTTCACCGGCTTCCAGGTAGTAGGATCGGTAACCGAATGAGGGTTGTCGCGGCGAATGCCTTCTCCATCCTGCCGCGCCGGTCGCGTCAATTGAGCCAGAATATCCGTGTTTCCAAACGCTTCATCGGCAGTAACCTTGCAACCCACTGCCTGGTCATGACCGTCTGAGACAACGGCGATCTTCGCCAGGGTAAGTGTGTAGTCGGGGCTGTCTTTGAGCGCTCCGCCTTGTGGAACATCCTCGGCCGAGCCGACCTTGACGGGACGAAGACGCGTTGCAGTCAACCTGACATAACGCGCGTGAACTTCGTGAGCCGTGTATTGCGTAATATTGTCTTTAGGATCGGGAAAATCCGACTTTGTAAAATCGGCAATCGTCAGGGGTTCACTGAAGCTCGCTTCGTTTGAAGCCTCGATTCGGAATCGAAGCGGGAAACCCTCGCCTCCATAATATTGGTCGCGCCCCGGATACCCGCGTTCCGACGCGGGAAACAATTGAATCACATCAATAGGGATGCTCTTGTTGAGATCTACCTGAACCCACGTTGTCAGATCGGGATTCGCAACCACCTTCGAGCGATACGCCCGGTAAGCCGTGGCTGGGGTTGCGGCCATTCTCATCCCAGTCAAATAAGGCGCCAATTGCGACGCCTCGGCAGCTGCATAAGACGCGAGAGGTTTGATCGCTCCTGCCACGGCAAGCCCCGCGCCCGCATAGGTGGTATCAAGAAGGAATTTACGTCGTGTCACGCTCACAGATCTTCTCCATGAAATGATTTGGTAGTTCTCTTACTGCATTAGCGGAATGAGTGCCCGTCGTGTTCACCCGTTCCTCAACCTTGCTGACACTAGCTTCTAGTTTGCCTTCACCAGCAAGCGCGAGGCGGCTCACGTAGTAATCTGCCTGCTATCCGGCCTTGGAAGCGCGTCGCGGCGTCCAGCTTTCGCAGCCGCTTCGTTTCTTAGCTCCCGTTGCAACAATGCAGAATTATAGGCTCCCCGGCTGCATCTTCGGGCGGCCTGATTTTCTCTAAGCGAGGAGCCCTAGCGGAAGCCACGGCCCTTCACGATGCCCTGGCCTTCGCGAATTGTCACGAGTTGGCCGGCGCCGAGGCCTGCGTACTTCTCTACCGCGCCCAGCGGCCAGTGGACTTCAATGTCCGCCGTGGTCGCGGCGCCCAGGCCAAAGTGCAGGCGCGGATCGTTCGCTGACAGGAAGCTGGACTGGCTCAGCAGTTCCTGAACCTGTACCTTTCCGCCGTATCGCACCAGGACCCTCGCGCCGATCGCGCTGCGGTTGCTCTTGGTGCCTTCGAGGCGAATCTTGATCCAGTGATTTCCGGGCGGAGCGTCGTTGCGCAGCAGAGTAGGCGGTTCATTCACATTCATGATGAGCACGTCCATGTCGCCGTCGTTGTCAAAATCGCCAAAGGCCGCGCCGCGGCTGCAATGACGCGCGTTGATATCCGGGCCGGCATCCGCACCCAACTGGACAAATATCCCGTCACCCTGATTGCGAAAAAGAATGCTCGGAGTGCGCGCCGGAAATCGGGGCAACACGCGGTCGAGCTCCGGGTAGACGGTACCGGTGGTGACCAGAATGTCAGGGTAACCGTCGTTATCGAAGTCCACCAGCCCGGCGCCAAAACTGGCGAAGAGCGTTTCCTTGTTGAGACCGGCCTCAATTGTCACGTCGTCGAAATTGCCTTTTCCGTCGTTGCGGTAGAGACCCGTGGCCTGATTATAAAAATGTGTCCTCACCAGGTCGGTGTGCCCGTCGAGGTTATAGTCGCCCGTGCAGACGCCCATGCCGGACATCTGCCGTCCATCGCCGCTGAGAGCCACACCACGGAACAAACCCTCCTCGCGAAAAGTACCGTCGTGGTTGTTCATCAGCAGCAGGGAGGGCGTCGAATCGCACGCCACGAAGATGTCGGGCCAGCCGTCTTCATCGGCGTCGAAGCTGATGGCGGTCAGTCCATACGATCCGCGGAACTTGGCCACGCCGGATTCTCTTGAAACGTCAGTGAAGGTGCCGTCGCCATTGTTGCGGTAAAGGTAATTCTGGGCCTTGGGCAAGCCTCGAGGGCCGCAGTAAACCGGCACGCCCTCGTAATTGCAGTAAGGCATGTCCAGCGAGGGCTTGGGAGCGGTGGCCAGATCGATTTCGAGATAGTTTGACACAAAAAGATCCAGCAGACCGTCGCGATTGTAATCCACAAACGTACACCCTGTGCTGTAGCGGGTGGTGGGATGAATCAGGCCGGCCTTGGCCGTTACGTCGGTGAAGGTACCGTCGCCATTGTTGCGATACAGGCGATTCTGTCCGTAGTAAGTAAGGAACAGATCCTCAAAGCCGTCGTTGTTGAAATCCCCTACGCAGACGCCCTGCGCCCAGCCGGCATCGAGCAGGCCTGCCTTGGCCGTAACATCGGTAAACGTGCCGTCGCGGTTGTTCTTGTACAACCGGTTGCTGGCGTTGGGTGGAGTGTCCTTGAGCCGTCGGCCACCGAGGATGAAGATG
>Ga0181520_10000254_pt1 | contig 117271 bp, 92 predicted proteins | sample PEATcosm2014_Bin_29_FD_132451 | JGI IMG/M metagenome (GOLD analysis project Ga0181520, IMG submission 132451) | Peatland microbial communities from MTU Mesocosm Facility, Houghton, MI, USA - PEATcosm2014_Bin02_30_metaG | ecosystem: Environmental > Terrestrial > Soil > Wetlands > Peat | place... | reverse complement strand
GCGGGAAAGACGAAGCGGCCGTTGCCTTTGGCATCCAGGGCCACCGTGGCCACTGTGGAATCGGCGCCGAACTGGCCGCCCTGCTTCCAGCATTTCACGCTCAGGCTCTTGAAGCCGGGGGCCGCCAGCGTGACGGGCGTGTCGCCCTGCACGTCGGAGCAGTAATCGGGCGAAAGCACGGCTATCTGCGAGCCGAGGGTCTCCTCCGCGCTCTTGCCGGAATCGACGCTGACGGCATCGAAATACAGATTGCCCTCGGTGGGCTTGTTGGCCTGGCTGATTTCGAGAGTCAGCTTGCTGATCGGATAATCGATCTTGCCGTTCTTGTCGCCGCCCCAGGTCTCATGGGGCGCGTCCAGATCGATGACGATTTCCTTCCAGCCATTGAAATCGATCTTCATCGTCTCAGCGTTTCGATACTTGTGCGTTTCATCGCTCACATCGAACACATAGACCCCGTAACCGCACCCCGAATTATCGCCATAGACCATGAAACGCAGTTTATGGATCGGCGCCTGGATTTTCTTGATGGGGACATTGACGCCCAGGTACTGCCCATTCCCCGTGAAGTGGTAATGCAGCTTCAGGCATTGCTTTCCCTCGTACGGATGCTCGGCCGAGAGTTGCAGCGAGGCATTCTCGTTGGGGATGCCCACTACCCACACGCTTGACGGCGGGGTAGCGTTCTCGAAATCCTGGATCATCACGGGTGCAGGCTTCTGGTCCGCGGCAAAGCTCCGGCTTTCGCCCAAGACAGCGAGCGTACAGGCGAGCACGATCAACGACATTCCACGATAAACCTTCATTGGGATTCTCCTCATGATTTTTGTGTTGCTTGTAGTTCGTAGGCCGGAACAAGCCCGCGCAGTTCCGGCAGGGTTTCGTCCAGATTTACCGGAACTGCGCAGGCTTGTTCCGGCCTACAAGGACGCGAGTTTACCTCACAGCGCAACGCGCTATAGCAGCCAATGTACTTCAACGCCGTCCAAAGGTCAAGCCTTTTGTGTGTCTATTGCAAACCAATGTAAAGTCTGCGGGAAACGTCGTACGCTATCGACTTCGCCTGCCGTTCTCACCGCCGCTTGACATAAATGCAAAGCCAATGTAAATTCAATGGCTATGGACGCCCATTCGCTCGACAAGCGCAAGCATCGCAGGATCTACCAGCACATCCACGCCGCAATCACCGGCGGCGTGTATGGGCCGGGCGATCGCGTGCCCACCGACGTGCAGTTGATGCGGGAGTTCCGCGTCTCGCGGCCCACGGTCGCCCGGGCCATGCGGGAATTGGAAAACGCGGGGATGCTGGAACGCCACCCGGGGATCGGCACCTTCGTGCGCAGGGCGGATTCACCGCAGACCGTGCCCTTGGGGCTGCTCATCCCGCGGCTGAACAAGATGGGGATCTTCGGCCCGATATGCGACGAGATCGCGCGGGCCGCGCAGGGCCACGGCTTTCACCTGCTGTGGGCCGATCTGGGCCAGGGGGAGTGCGAGCAGGCGATGCAGCAGTTCTGCCTGCAGTGCGTGCGGCAGAAGTTGGCCGGCGTATTCTTTGCCCCGGTCGAATTCCAGCCGGAGATGGAGGAGATCAACCTGCGGATAGCGGAGGCCCTGGACCGCGCCGGCATCGCCGTGGTGCTCCTGGACCGCGACGTTCAGGCCTTCCCCCGCCGCAGCCCCTTCGACCTGGTGGGCGTGGACAACTTCCGCATCGGTTGCATGCAGACCGAGTACCTGCTGGAACTAGGGTGCCGGCACATCGAGCACCTGGCGAAGCCCTATTCGGCGCCCACCGTGGATGCCCGCACGGAAGGCTACCGGCGGGCCTTCCGCCTGCACGGGGCAAGCTATAAGGAGAGTTGGGTCCGCCGCGGCGAACCGGCTGACATGGAATTTGTCCGCAGCATCACACGGAAAATGCCGGGGGCCTTCGTCTGCGCCAACGATTGGACGGCGGCTACGTTCATGCGCAGCCTGCAAGGCCTGGGGATCCGCGTGCCGCAGGACGTGCGCGTGATCGGTGTGGACGACGACGATTACGCCCACATGGTCACGCCGCCACTGACCACGGTCCGCCAGCCCAGCCGGGAGATCGGGGCCGCGGCCGTGCGGGCGATGGCCGAACGGATTGCAGATCGCAAGATGCCGCCCCGCGACATCCTCCTCGGTTGCACGCTGGTGGTCCGCGAGTCGTGCGGGGAGTAATATGTGGGAGCGTAGTGGGCGCTGGAAGAGAAGATGCGTTATATTATGTTTTGAACCGTGACCGTTTCGAGGATTGGAGAAGTGGACCCCAGCCCGATTTGAACCAGAAGGGTTCGTAGCAATTAGCCGGTGGTAAGCGCAGCGCCACCACCGGTTACGATACGCGAAGACGACCACCGACCCCGAAGGGGTCACAGCACGCAGGCGCTGCGACCCCTTCGGGGTCGGTGGTTCGGCGACGATCGGCGACCCCGGGTGCGCTACGCGACCCGGGGCTAATAGCTGGAATCCCTTCGGGATGAGAATAAGCGGACATTATTTACCTGAGACGCAATGGCCGCGCTTCGAGGCTGGTAAATTGACAACCGGCAAGCCGGCAGGGGTCGGCCTCTTCACTTAGCCAATGCAAGGAGATTTTCCGCCATGAGATTTCTGAGAATTTGTATCGTTCCCGTCGCTTTCTGTTCGTTGTTGGCCCTGCCGCCGGCGTGTCCGGCGGCTGAGCCGACGCCCCTGGAGGCGGCCCAGCCGATCGTCGGCACCGCGACCTTCGGGCACACCTATCCGGGCGCGACCGTGCCCTTCGGCATGGTGCAACTCAGTCCCGACACGGGCCTCACAGGCTGGGAACACTGTTCCGGCTACCATTACGAGGACAAGGCGATCCTCGGCTTTAGCCACAACCACTTGAGCGGAACGGGCTGCCCCGACCTGGGCGACATCCGCATTACGCCGCTGGGTCCCACGGCCCCGCCGCAGAACAAGGAGGGCTACCTGTGCCCCTTCTCACACAAGGATGAAGCCGCGCGGCCGGGGTACTACAGCGTTGTGTTGCAGAATCCCAAGGTCAAGGTCGAGCTGACGGCAACCGCCCACGCCGGGTTCCACAAGTACAACTTTTCCGGCAGCCAACCCGTGAGTCTGAACTTTGACCTGTTTCGTGGCATTGCAAATGACCCGGTGGGCGACACTCTGGATGGCGTCGTCGCGGTGAAGAACCGCGAGCTGAGCGGTTATCGCCGCAGCAAGGGCTGGGCGGCCGATAAGACCTGCTACTTCGTGGCCGAGTTCTCCCGGCCCTTCGATAGCGTGGGCATAACGGTCGATGACAAGCCGTTCGATTTTGGTTCCCGTACATCTCCTGCCGCGATCCCCTCCCGTCGCAAGTTTGAAGGGAGCGAGGAGATGGCCGTCAAGGGCGTGCGCGTGACGGCCGGCGTCGGCTTCACGAATCCAAAGGAACCGATCCTTGTCAAAGTCGGCATTTCCGGCGTGAGCGTCGAGGCCGCCCGCAAGAACCTGGCCGCCGAGATCCCGGCCTGGGATTTCCAGGGGACAGTCGCCGCTGCCGCGGCGAGTTGGAACAATATGCTGGGCCGCGTCGAGATCGAGGCCATCGACCCGGCCACGCGCCAGGTCTTCTACACCGCCCTCTATCACGCCGCCATGGCCCCCACGCTCTACAACGACGCCGACGGCAGCTATCGTGGCCTGGACCACAAGGTCCACAAGGTTGAAGGGTTCCAGAACTACTGCACCTTCTCGCTCTGGGACACGTTCCGGGCGGAGCACGCCCTGCTGACGATCGTGCAACCGCAGCGTGTCGACGATTTCATCGGCACGATGCTGGCCCATTACCGGCAGTTCGGCCAGCACGCCTTGCCCGTCTGGTCGCTGGCCGGCAACGAGACGTGGTGCATGATCGGCAACCACGCGGTGCCGGTAATTTCGGAGGCCTATGCCAAGGGCTTCCGCCGCTACGATGTGGAGGCCGTCTACCAGGCGGCCCGCGACGCCTTGATGCAGGACCGCAACCTCATGCGCGAATACCGCGCCAAGGGCTATGTCCCGTCCAGCAACGACACGACCACGCCGCGGGGCGAGCAGCACCAATCGGTCTCGCGAACGCTGGAGTATGCCTACGACGACTGGTGCCTGGGCCGCCTGGCCCAACTGCTGGGCAAGACCGACGACGCCAAGCTCTTTCTAACCCGCTCGGAGAACTTCCGTAACGTATTCGACCCGGGCGTGGGATTCATGCGCGGCAAGCTGCCCGACGGCACGTGGCGCGAGCCGTTCAGCGCCTACCAGCTCTTCTGGGCCGATTATACCGAGGCCACGGCCTGGCAGTACAGTTTCTTCGTTCCGCAGAACGTGCCGGCGCTGGTCGGGCTGATGGGCGGCGACCGGGCCTTCGCCGACAAGATCGACAAGATGTTCACCGACACGAGTCCGATCGTCTCCGCCGAGACGCCCGACATCACCGGGCTGATCGGCCAGTACGTGCAGGGCAACGAGCCAGACCACCACGCGGCCTACCTGTACAACTACGCCGGCGCGTCCTGGAAGACGCAGGCCCGCATCCGCCAGGTAATGACCAGCCTGTATTTCAACGCCCCGGACGGGCTCTGCGGCAACGACGACTGCGGCCAGATGTCGGCGTGGTACGTGCTGGGCGCCTTGGGATTTTATCCCGTCAACCCCACCTCCTGCGTGTATGTGATCGGCAGTCCCCTGGTCCGCAAGGCGACGATCCACCTCGATTCGCGCTATCACAAGGGGCGAACGTTCACGATCATCGCCAAGGATAATTCTTCGCAGAATATGTACGTGCAATCGGCGACCCTCAACGGCAAGCCCCTGACGCGGTCCTGGTTCAGCCATGCGGAGCTAGCGGCCGGCGGCGAGCTGGTGCTCAACATGGGGCCGAAACCGAACAAGGCCTGGGGCCAGCGGCCTGAAGATCGGCCTCCGGTGGTGGCGCCGTAGGGGATACAGGATGAAATGACACGGACAGAGTGGCATGCCTTAAACGCGGCGCGGGCACCGTGTACACATGGTCGGCGTTAGGCATGGCGTTACGTCTGGGCGTGGGATCGGCATACCTGCTACGCGGCGGATGTACCGAAGTTGCATCGTCCGCGTCACGCATGTCCGGCCTTAACATACTGCAACGTAACGATGCGCATGCTTCCAAGACACGTGCCTAATGTCCACCATTCAAGCCCCGCACCAACACGCCTATCCCGGCAACGCCGGGATTCAGGCATGCCCCCCCTCTGCACCAGCCACCTTACCAAACAACCGAACCACTCTAACAAAGGCACTGACACATGAAAACACTCCTCGCAATCATCTCGACCCTGTTGTGTGCGGCGAGCGCTCTCGCCGTGCAACCGATGACCGACCTGCTCTCAGGCTCCGCCAAGGAAAACTTTGGCTGGAGGTTCGATAACGGCAACGAGTTCCCCGGCGCGACAGGCAAGCTCTCGGTCGACGCTGCGGTGAAGCACAACGGCAAGGAAAGCCTCCGCCTGGACGGTAATTTCACCAAGGGCGGTGCTTACGTGCAGGCGGCCGGCAACGGCCTGCTGCCGGAGACGGACATCCAGGAAATTTCCTTTTGGCTGCGCGACCGCGACGGCGACCACCTTACGCTCCGCATCACGGACGCCAGCGGACAGTGCCATCAGATCAATTTCAAGATCCAGCAGACCGACGATTGGCAGCCGATCGTCTTTCCCCTGGCGCGGTTCTTCGCCAAGCGCGGCACGCCCGACGCCGTGCCCATTGTCGCCAAGTACGAGTACTGGGGCGGCGCCAACGACGGCAACTGGCATGGCCCGGGTAAGGGCATCTACCTCTTGATCGGCGCTAGCGGCGACAAGAAGGTCCGTACGATCTGGCTCAGCGACATGAAGGCCATCGCGGCCCCGGTGCGGCCGGCCTCCGCTGCCGCCACGACTGACATCAAGACGCTCGCCAGGCTCGACGAGGTCGACGACGGCCAGACGGAATGGACCTTCGACAACGGGCAGGAGTTTCCCGGCGCGAAAGGCGCGATGACCATCGTCAGGGACCAGCCGGCTAAGGGCCAGATCTGCCTGAAACTTGCTGGCGACTTCAGCGGCGGTGGCAATTATGTCCAGACAATGCGGAGCCTCAAGGAGGTCGAAATGAAAGACCTGGCCGCCATTCGCATGAAGGTCAAGACCGATAACGTGAAGAGCATGAGCCTGCGGCTGATCGACGGCACCGACCAGTGCCACCAGCGTGGCGACCTGCCGATCGTGGCCGATGGCAAGTGGCACGACCTGGTCCTCAAGCCCGAGGAGGTCGCCGGGGGAGAACATTGGGGCGGCGCGAACGACGGCAAGTGGCACGGGCCGGCGCACCTCATCGCCCTGATCATCGGCCCCGGGCCGGACCGGCAAGTCAAGCAGCCGGTGATCTATTTCAGCGATATCCGGGCGGAAGTCCTCGAGGCCGCCGTGATCCAGCCCGCGTCGCTGAAGAACGATTTCGAGTCGCTCACGCAGTTGCCCGCCGGCTGGACGAGCCAGGGCAAGGTGGCCATCGACCGGCAGAACGCATTCAAGGGCCGGCAGTCGCTGGTGTTGGAGCAGCCGCCCGAAAACGCCGAAAAGCCCTGCTCGGTCACGACCGCTACATTCGCGGCGGCACCGGGTCTGTGGGAGATCGCCCTGGCCTGCAAGGGCGACCTGAAGTCGCCCGACAGTTCCTTCAACGGCGTGGTCACGCTGGAATGCCTCGACCGCGCGGGCAAGACGGTCGATACGGTCGTGCTGGCCGACCTCTTTGGCCGCAAGACCTGGCAGCCGATTTCCAAGCGGGTCGAGCTGGCCAAGGGCGTGTCGGCCGCCCGCATCCGCGTGCAGTTGAACAAGGCCACGGGGCGGTTCTGGATCGACGAGCTGTCGGCCGCTTTCGTTTCCGCCGCGCCCAAGAAGGACAACCGCGTCGGTCGCATCCTCTTTGCCACAGCCCAGATGAGCAACCTGCTCTTTCCCGACGACAGTCGGATTGTGAAGATCAGCGTGGTGGCCACCAAGCCGCTGGACGAGAAGCAGAAGGAAGTCTCCTGCGTGGTCCGCGATTACTGGGGCGCGGAACAAGGCCCTGCCGTCAAGGTTCCGCTGGGGCCATCGCGGCGCGAGGGCAAGAACTACGTCTACGATGCCCAGATCGATCTGAGCGGCGCGGGGCTGGAACTCGGCCGTTACTACGAGCTGCACGCCGACATCTTCCGCGACGGTGACGAACCGTTCCACAACTACACCTCGCTGGCGATCCTGCCCAAGGCGGCGGCCAAGCAATACAAGCCCGCGGAGATTCCTTTCACCAGCCGCAGTTGGGACAACCGTATCGGCGAATGCTTCTACCTGAGCGATCGCCTGGGCGTGCGTATTTGCGGCATCTGGGGCGGTTGGTCGGCCGATCCACCCTACGAGCCTTACGCGCCCACCATCGAATTGTGCGAGAAGCTGGGCATGGGCGTGTTGACCGGGGCCGCGTCGGCCGCCATCGAGCATCGCGACGCCGGCTGGGAAAAGTACGACGAGAAGGCCCTGCGGCAGGGCGTACGGAACTGGATCGCCAAGTACGGCAAGATCCGCCCGCTGATGATCGACCTAGGCAACGAGCCACCCTTGAACCCCGAGCGCATTCGGCCCAACGTCGCAGCCTATAAGGTGATCTACGAGGAGGTCAAGAAGATCGATCCGAGCATCCTCGTGATCGCCAGCTCGATGGGGCCGATCGAAGAGTATTTCCAGGCCGGCTTCCAGAACTATTGCGACGTGGTCGACTTCCATGCCTACGAGGATTGGGCGGCCATCCCCGGCACGTTCAAGACCTACGAGCGGCTGTTTGCCAAGTATGGCGGCAAGAAGCCCATCTGGTCCACGGAAATCGGCCTGAATAGCCAGGGCATGGTCCGCCAGGCCGTGGCCACCACGCTGGTGAAGAAGCTGACGTTGTTCTTCGCCTGCGGCGGGCAGAACATCTCCTGGTTCGACCTCATGTATCCCGATAGCGACGGCAAGTTGGCCGGCACGTCCGGCGAGGCCCACAACATCTTCGACGCCCGCTACTGCCGCTACTGCCCCAAGCTCGACGCCGTGGCCTACTACAACATGATCAACGGCATCTGCATCAAGAAGTTCGTGGCCCAGAAGACCTACGAAAACGGAACCAGCGCGTTCCTCTTCCGCGACCGTGACAACCACTGCCTGGAGGTGCTCTGGAAGGACAAAGGCCGCGCGGACATCGGGCTGCCCATGCCGGGCACGAACAAGGTGACGCTGATTGACATCGACGGGCGGCGGAGCGCGTTGAACACCCGCGGCAAGGGCCTGACGTTGACTGTCACGGAAGATCCGGTGCTCCTGTTGTACGACGGCGGGACTGGGCAACTGCCCGATCGCCTGGAGGCGCCAGCGGTGCATGTGGCGTCAATTCCCGGCGGCCTGATCAAGGGCGTGGCGAGCAAGCTGACCTTATCGCTGGCTGGCCTGGAAGCGAAGGACGTCGAGTTGATCGGACCGCGCACCTGGAATATCGAGTGGGTGCTAACGGCCGGGTCGAGCAAAGACGCCACGGCCGCCTACGCCATTACCGTTCCCGAGACCAGCAACGCTCGCGAGGGCGATCTGATCGTGAAGCTCAAAGATGGCTCCGGCCAACTGCATGCCCGCGTGCCGGTGACCGGCCGCGTGGCGGTGCGGCTATTGCCCGTGCCGGCGGTTGGCGGCAAAGCGCCCAGCGTCCGCCTTTCCATCCAGAACTACTCCACGGAAAAGCAGGACGTCACGTGGCGGCTGGCCCTGACCGGCGAAATCTCCGTGATCAATGGCGAATTCGGCAGCTTTGGGCCCACGGTGGCCTATTTTGGCGAGGCGGCCGAAGGCACCAGGACCATCGACGGCAAGGGCATCGCCGACATTATCGTGCCGCTGGCGGGCTATGATCCCTTGACTGTCTATCGTGTCAGGGCCAGTGTCACCGACGCCTCCGGCCGGACGGTGGTCAGCGAGCGGCCGGTGGCCGGTTTCGCCGCCGTGCCGCGGGCCACCGGGCCGATCAAGTTGGACGGTTCGATGGCCGAGGCCGATTGGAAGCGCGCCCCCGTGCAGAACATCAACGAGGCCCGGCAGTATTTCGCCTACGACCGGCAGAAGACCCAATGGAAGGGCAAGACGGACCTCTCGGCCACGGTGCAATTCCTCTGGGACGACAAGTACCTGTACCTGGGCGTGAAGGTGGTCGACGACGTCTTTGCCAACAACAAGACGGGCGCCGACATCTGGGCCGGCGACGGCTTGCAGTTCATCATCGACCCCGCCCGGGCATCGGCGGAGAAGCCGGGCAAGTACGACATTGCCGCAGCGATCACCAAGGATGGCCCCCTGGCCTATTGCTACCTGTCGGCCAATTCCAGCGCCCCCGAGGGACCGGCCAAGGACATCATCGTGTCGAGCAAGCGGGCGAGCGCCGATCGCGGCGACATGACCTACGTCGTAGCCATTCCCTGGTCGCGCGTGGCCCCCTTCAAGCCGGCCGTGGGCGCAAACCTGGGGATGTGCGTGGTGCTCAACGAGGACGACGGGCCCGGCCGCGCCTCGTTCATGGGCTGGTTCGGCGACGTGCAGAGCAAGCGCGTCGACACCGTGGGGGATTTGATCCTCGGGCCGTAGGCGAAAGCGGTAGCGCGTCGCGAGCTTGCGAAGAGGACAAAAACCCGAAATACGAAGCACGAAATCCGCGACCCGCAAGCGGGTGCCCCGACCAGAAATCTGAAAGAAGAAAATTCAAAACGGCCGTTTCCTGCCTTTGAATTTTCTGCTTTGAATCGGGGTACCCGCTCGCGGGTCGCGGATTTCGACATTCGTTTTTCGGATTTGTTTTACGTTTGGTTCGTCTGCTTGGGTTCCTTGGTCAACCCATATGCCACGACGCCTCCAGCAACCGCGCCGCAGAGATGCCCGTCCCAGGAGACCAACGGGCCCGCCGTGGGCAAGACACCGGTAAGCAGCGTGCCGCCGTAGGCGAATCCTACGAGAATCGCGACCGCCAAGGGGATGAGCCGCTTCTCCAAGATGCCGGAGCAGATCAGGAAAGAAATCAGCCCGAAGATCAGCCCGCTGGCGCCGATGTGGTCGACGGAATGTCCGTGGTCGAGGGAGCGTCCGCAGAGCCAGAGCAGGAAGCCACCCAGTAGGATAATGTCGACGACGATCTCTCCGGAGCGTGCCTTGGAACCGGCCAGCAGCACCAACAGGAAGAACAGCGGAACCGTGTTGCCGAGGATGTGGCCCAGATTGGCATGCAGGAAGGGCATCGCCGGAATCCCCGCCAGTCCCCACAGCGTGCGCGGCGCCACGCCGAAGTTGTCTAAGCTGGGAACGAACAGGCTGACGAGGAACACGGCCCAGATGACGCCGATGAACGTTATGATACCCAGTAGTTCTTCCCGAATGGTATGCGCTGCGTTTTGCATGGTTGGTTCTCCGCTTAGGGTTGGAGTCCCGCCTTTAGGCGGTGTTTTCAGGCATTCCGGCTAAAGCCGGGACTCCAACCCGCTCATTTCTTCCGAACACTCTAACGGCCCTCTCCAACTTTATATACATTCACGACAGGATGGAGTTCCATGCCGACTCGGATCGAACAGGGCTTGCAGACGTAGAGCAGTTTCTCGCGCTCGTCGAAGCAGGCCCCGGTCACGCAGCCCGCGACCCCGCCCACGTGTACGGTGTCCTGCTCCTGGGCCTGGCGAAGCCCCTGGTCTCCCTGCCCCGGATACGAGACCTTGGCCCTTTCGTGCGGCAGGACCTCGCAGGGTTTCGTCCGGCCCTGCGCCACTCTGCCAAGGTCCGCCGGGTCGTAGAAGTACCACCAGTGCGAGGCCCCCGTGGCCCCGATCGCCCCGTAATCGTAGCCGATGCGGCCGTTGGCCAGCTTGACGAAGGCGAGGTAGCCATGCTTCTCGGGCAGGTCGATGAAGACGCCCGCGCGGCACCAGTCGTCCATGGTCCATGCGCCCTGGTTCGGCCCCTTGGGCTTGTCGTACCAGATGTTTCCCAGGCCGTAAAAGTAGTCGCCGTCGCGGGGTGCGGCGGCAGGGTCCGGGTAGCAGAGCAACTCGGCGACGTCCATCTCGCCGCGACGCGGATCGGGCGGGGCGATGGCGGCCAAGGCCGGCCCTCGACTGCAACCGGCGCAGATGCTGTAGTAGCCGCCGAAACCCAAGGCCATTGTCCGCCCTGCCGCGTAGCGGCGGGCGAAGTCGGCAGGCAGCTTCGTCACGCCGCCCCAGTACGACTTCCACTTGTTGACCGTCGGGGGCAATCGCCAATGGCCCACGCTGACGACCCTGCCGCCGTCGGGCAGCCGCGATGCGCTGAGCACGGGGAAGCCGCCGCCGGTCCAATAGCCGTGGTAGTACGTCCAGTAAAGCGTCTTGCTGTCTTCGTCCCACCAGAGGCCGCCGTTGGGACCGATCCGCTCGATGTCGCCGACCTTGGGGATGTCTTCCACCAACGAGCCCCAGACCTTCTTCACCGCGGCAACCTGCAGCGGCTTGGGGTCCGTGCCGTCGAAGCAGGCCAAGGGCGGAATCTGCACCTCGAAGAGCGACTGACGCGGATGGGTGTAGTTTGTCAGCAAACGTTTCGTGCCATCGGGCATCGTTCGCAGCGCGATGCCAATCTCCGAATAGCCGGCCCCGCCCTCGCCCACTCTCTCCGGGAGCCGGAACGAGCCGACGTAGCGGAAGTCGTCGAGACCCAGCACCTTCTTGGCCGCCGGGTCCGCGGCGGGTGGAATTGGTCGGATCGTCGCGGGCCGCGAGCGGACGTTGATCATTTTGCGGACAGTCGCTTCGCCGAAAAAGATCATTTCGCCGTCTTTGGTCCGCCGCGCCAACCGCCACTGGAAGCCGTACTGGCCGGCAGTGTCGGGGGCCTTAAAGTCGGAGACGAAGGTGAACTCCCGGCCCGCTGCGACCTCCTTGCCTTGTCCCACGTAGGCGAACGCGGTTCCCCAGGTCTTGTTGTGCGGGGGGGCCTGAGAGTACAGGATGGGCTGCGGGTTAGGCTCGCCAGCGTAAGGGATGCTGGTCCACGGAGCGCTGCCGGTGTTCTTCACGGTGATCTTGCCGGTGAAGACCTGATCCGTGAGCACGTCGTCGGGTGCCTCCACGGCAATGCACTTGGCATCCCAGTGGGCCGACGACGTCCCTGCCGGTGCTTGGGCATGAAGCTGGGAGTTCGCCAGGATCAAGACCGCCCAGGCAAGCGCCGCCGTTTTGAGGAAGGGTTGTTCACGCATCATGGATTGGATTCCTTGTTTGGTGTGCCACCATCGTAGAGCGCCGACCGGGCTATTGCAACCAGCGCCGCTACGTGCTGCAACCGCCGCCGTCATATGCTATAATCTCAAGGGGGGGAATCTCTACCGCCACGGCTTGCCAGCACATTGGGAGGCATCCATGCTAGGTTTTCGCTTCGTCAAGTTTCCGCCGACCACCTACGTGATCCAATTCCGCTCGGGAAAGATCGTTCGCGCGGGGGCGGGGTTGTCGTTCTTCTATTTCGCGCCGAATTCCATGCTGGTGCAGGTTCCCATCGCCAGCGCGGACCTGCCCTTCGTGTTCAACGAGGTCAGCGCGGACTTTCAGGATATGACTATCCAGGGCGAACTGACCTACCGCATCAGCGATCCGAAGCGCATCACCGCCCTCTTGGACTTCAGCCTCGATGTACGCGGCCACTATCGCTCCAACGATGCGGAGAAACTCGGCGACCGGCTCGTTCATGCCGCGCAGATTCTGGCGCGGTCGTTCACGCAGCGGCACACGCTGGCGGAACTGCTGGTGAGCTCTGATACCTTGGTCCAGGAGATGATCGAGAAACTCAAGGCCTGCGAGACGGTCGCCATGCTGGGTGTGGAAGTGCTGGGCTTGTCGATCATCTCGATCAAGGCCGCGCCGGACATGGCCAAGGCCCTGCAGGCCGACGCCCGCGAACAACTGCTGCGGAAGGCCGACGAGGCGATTTTCGTCCGCCGCAACGCGGCCCTGGAACTGGAACGGAAGATCAAGGAAAGTGAACTGAATACGGAGATCGCCGTCGAGCAGAAGAAGCGGCAGGTGCGGGAAACGCAGATGGAGGCAGACGTTGCCGTCGAACAGCAACGCAGCCAGCTTGTGGAGCACCGCGTCGAGAACGAGCGCAAGGAGGCGGAGGCCCGCGGCCAGGCGCTGCGGGCCACGCTCGAACCGCTCAAGGACATAGACTGGCGGACACTGATGGCGGCGTCGGCGGGCGAGATCAATCCCAAGCTGCTCGTGGCCATGGCCTTCCGCGACCTGGCGGACAATGCCGCCAAGATCGGGCAGTTGAACATTTCGCCCGATCTGCTCAACGCCTTGCTCTCCTCGGACGGAAAGTAACCGGCCATGGGACTCTTGCCACCGACGATTGCGGTCGTGACCCAGCCGACGCGCCTGGAAGGGTTGGTGGCGCGGTGGGCCACGCGGAGCGCGGCCAAGTTTCGCGTAAGGCAGGCCGTCGTCCAAGAGCGGGCACGCAGCGCTCCCCGTAGACTACGCGGCGCGCGGGCGGCCGAGACCAGCGACCAACTGGCCGAGGACCAGAAGGCCGGAGAGGCCGCCTTCGCCGCCTATGAGCAGGAGGACCGCGCCCAGCACGGCACACTTGACCGGCTCAAGAAGGAACTCGATCTCGGTTTCCCCCTGAAATTCGTGGAGCGCGAGTATCTGCCGAACTTCGATTTCCGCGGCTGTATCGCCGTCGTGGTGGTCGGCCGCGACGGGCTGGTGGCGAACGCCGCCAAGTACGTGGGCGAGCTGCCCATTGTGGCGGTCAACCCCGACCCGCAGCGGATCGACGGCGTGCTCTTGCCCTTCCATGTCCGCCAGGCCAGGCAGGCCGTGCAACACACCACGGAGAACCGGGCCAAGATCCGCAAGGTCACGCTGGCGGAAGTCAACCTCAACGACGGTCAACGTATGCTGGCATTCAACGACTTCTTTGTCGGCTGTCAAAGTCACGTGTCCGCCCGCTACGTTCTCCACGTGGACGACCGGGCCGAGCCGCAATCGTCCAGCGGGCTGATCGTTTCCACCGGGGCCGGGTCCACGGGCTGGCTTTCCTCAGTCTTCAACATGGCCGACGGGTTCGCCCGCTGGGCAGGCGGCGGCGTGCGACACCAGACACAGTTGGCATGGGAGGACCGCCGTCTGGTATGGGTTGTGCGCGAGCCGTTCCGCAGCAAGCAGTCGGGCGCCGATTTGGTGGCAGGCTGGCTCGATCAAGGCCGCGAATTGGTTATTGAATCGCTTATGCCGTCCGGCGGCGTGATTTTCTCGGACGGGGTCGAATCGGACTTCCTGGAGTTCACCAGCGGGACGATCGCCCGTGTCGGGGTCGCCGCGCAGCGGGCCAGGTTGGTGGTCGGGTAGCGGCTGGGAATGAATCCATGAGCGAAATCCTGCAGAAGCTTTCAGGCGGCGACAGGCGTTCGATCGGCAGGGCGGACGAAGTGGTCCGCGAGGTGCTGGAGAATCCGACGCTATTTGCGGCTGTTTTCCAGGGCATGCTCTGCAACGACCCGCTGATCAGGATGAGGGCGGCCGACGCCGTCGAGAAGATCACGGCCCAGCGCCCGGAGTACTTGCAGCCTTTCAAGCGGAAGCTCCTGCGGCAAGTGGCGGTCGTGGACCAGCAGGAGGTGCGCTGGCACGTCGCGCAAATGCTGCCGCGATTGAAGCTCAATAAGTCCGAGCTGAAATCCGCGGTGGAAACGCTCTTGGGCTACATGGGCGACAAGAGCGCGATTGTCAAGACGTTCGCCATGCAAGCCCTCGCCGACTTCGCCGAACGAGAGGTCTCGCTTCGAGACAAGGTAATCAAGGTGCTGGAGGAATGCACGGAGACAGGCAGTCCCGCCATGAAAAATCGAGGACGAAAGCTATTGAAGAAACTCACTCGCCGACATACGGCAGCAGGGCCATGAAGCGGGCACGCTTGATGGCATCGGTGACAGCGTGCTGGCTGACGGCCGTACAACCGCTCTTGCGGCGACTGATGATCTTGCCCTGGCGATTGATCAGTTTCTTGAGCAACTCGAGATTCTTGTAGTCGACATACATCGGACGCGGGCGCTGCCCATCGACGAACAGGGGGTCCTTCTTCTTGCCGCGGATCTTGGTCTTCGTGCGGCGCTTGCTGATGCGATTGACCTGAAGCTTACGTGCCATGAGGAATCAGTTACGGGTAATTGGATCGGAAAGACGCTTACCCCCACCCCGGCCATTTGCTGCCGCACGCGGGGAAACCAATAAGTTTATCAAGTATCGGCAAGAAAACAAGACGGGGAGAAGGTATCCTTTGATCAACCAATCAGGAGGGTGTTATAATAGTGGAGAAATGGTAATTTGGGTTGCTTTTCTCAGCTTGTTCTTGCCGGCTTAGGAAGACGTGTCCGGAACCGATTTTGGCAGGATATGCTGCCCGCGGTTGAGACTGACACCAACCCGAAGCGTAACCGAGGATCGTAAGTCGTTTCCTCGCTTACGCTTGGGGTTGGTGTGAATTGGGCCAATCTCAACCGCGGGGTATAGGCTTGGTTTACTTCCTGCCTGCTGCTCGTCCCTTCACTTCGCACAATGGGCTGAGACAATTTCAAAGCGGTCGTCGGCAACCACGACGTCTTTTCTGGTGCGGTCGCCCTCCAGCCAGCCGCAGCGTTGAGCGGGATAGCTGTCGTACTGCGATACGTAGGGCTTGATGTCCAAGACGGGCGTGCCATCCAGGATGTCCAGCTCGCCGACGTGCAGCATGTTGCCACAGATCTCGTACAACCGTACCGCGGACAGGCCGATGGGGTTCGGCCGGGATGGGGCACGCGTGGCGAACAGACCGTGCGCAACCGTGTCCCGATAGGGGATTACCCGCAATTTCGGCATTCTTGCCCGGTGACACCAAAACAAGATCCAGATCCGCTGAAAGCCATCGAGATCCTGAAGGCCATCGAGATAGGAATCGAAGACCTCGATCTGGCCCTCCGTGCCTCCCGCGCAGAAGGGCTGGACGGGCGTGCCTGCGGCGCGCTGGAAGGGGGAATGTACCACGCCAATTTGCTTCAATTGCATGAGTTTTTCTTTCTCAAAGGCTCAAACGATTCGTTCCAATTCACCGGTACCCGTGGCGTCGTAGCCCGGCAGATCGCCCAAAATGCCGCGGTACGATGCCGACCGCACCGCTTCCACGAGCGCCTGGATGCGGGGATCTCCTTCGGATTCGGCCGGATAACAGAAGTCGTAGTCTTCCTCGCGGATGCTAAGAAACTCCAGACCGGCCTCCTCGCCCACCAGGCGTAGACAGACGCCTACGTCGGCCCAGCCGCAGCGCACGGCCTCGGCCACGCCGCGATGCCCGTAGGCGATCCGCCGGGGCGGGCGGCGATCCGAAAGCAGTTCGTCGAGCAGCTCGCGGGCGGCGGAACCCACTTCCCGCCCTACCCAGCGGGCACGCGACTGCACAGCCGCGCCCACGCTGTGAAGTTGCAGGCCGGGGGCCAGGGCCAGGCCCTCCTGCCAACGCGCGCCGCGCAGCAACTGGAAACCGCCCCGCAAGCGTTCCTTTGCCGCGGCGATGTTCTGTTCTCGATGGCCGACGGCGGCCAGGTGGATGCCTGCCGCGTGTACCAATCCCTGCGCCAAGAGGGCCAGGGCCTCCTTGCTGGACCGTTGCAAGGCCAGGAGGCGGAAACCGCTGCGACGGCTGATCTCGCCGGCCAGCAAGCCAATCGCTGGGTCGCAGGAGGCAACTACCAAGGTGTCCGACGGCGCGGCTGTCGGCTGCTCGCGAATCTGACCTTGTTGGTAAACGCCGTCATGGCCGAGCAGGCCAAGATTGGTCGCTTCAACAGGATACAGCAGCTCGCGTCCCGCCACCGAGGCCCGCCAGTAGCGGCAAGGCTCGCGCGGCGGTTGCCACGCCCAGGCGGCCTCGCGGGCAGTCGCGGAGGCCAGTTGAAAGAGATCCTCGACCCGGCAATCCAGGGCGGCGGCCAAGGCCAGGGCAGCCGACGTGGATGGCGCCAGCCGATTGGTCTCGATCGAACTGACCCCGGCCCGCGAGATCCCCGCCCGGGCCGCCAACTCGTCCTGCGACCATCCCCGCGCGATACGGCAGGTCTTCACCCGGTTGGTAAGTTGTTGCTCAGAGGACATGCGATATCTCCCCTCTCAGTACGACCGTTGCCACAATACTGTCAAGGACAGCGATTTTCATGCCAATTGGAAACGCGCGGAAACGCCAGCCTTCAAAACGTCCAAGGATAAAGCTATAGTCACAAACGATACGAATATGGCGCTGACGCATGCTATTTGCCCGCTTGCAGGCGACGGAGATGTCAGTTCTCACGAATTGCCGGGCCATTCTTGTCACCATCGCGCAAGGCTATGGCACGCCAACAGTTCCGCTCCCAAGATAGCGCCAAGTGGGCCACGGCATGCGGAATCCGCGACAGTTTTGTCAAGAAGGCTACTTGTGCTTTCTTAGCGACTGGCAGGATTATTTCGCACGAAGCCATGATTATATCGCGGCAGGGTTGTTTCATGCGACTCTCGTGCGGGAAAATCCAGTCTCGACCGTGGAAGCGAGAGCGGCGGCACAGGGGTTGCACTACATCGTGCCCGCATGTCTTCATGGAGCCCACGATGGCGGTAACTGCCTCGACGACTCGAAATCGTAATCATGCCGCTAAACGCTGGTGGAGAATTCTGAATGTCCTACTTGTCAGATAGCACAGGAAACGAGACGGAGTTGCCCGTGGTCGGCAAATGCCGATCGAAGAACGGCTCGCCGGCGTCCGCCTCGGGATCGGGCGGGTGCGTGTGCAAGCGGCGTGCCTTGTCGGCGGTGATCGTGAATGAGCCGCCACCGCCGCTTGCTGTTGCCCCGGCCGAGACTGCGACGATTCTCGCCACCGCGGAAACGGCGACCGAGACGGCGATTGCGAAAGAAACGTCGCCGTCTGCGGCTGCCTGCGGTTGCGGCCATCACGAGGCGGAAGACGCTGCAAAGCAAGACGAATCGCCCGCCGGCAGCACGTGCAAGTGCCAGAAGCTGCTCTGGATCCGGCGGACGCATTCCGCCTGCGGCCTGATCTTCGGGGCGTTTCTGGTCGAGCACTTGGCCGCCACGGCGCTCGGTCTGCAACCGGCGTTGTTCGGGCGGTACATGGGCGGAGTCCATGCAACCCTGCGGCAGACGCCCTGGCTGGAGGTCCTGGTGTTCCTGCCACTTGCCACGCTCGTACCGTTCGGCCTCTACCTGTTGTTCAAGGCGGGACTGCGTTACAACGTGAAGAAGTGCAAGCGGGGGGGCAAATTGCGGTTCTTCCTGCAACGTGTCTCGGCGGTTGTGATCCTCGGCTTTATTGCCTTCCATCTCCTCGCGCTGCGGAATTGGGGCCTCTGGTTCGTGGGCGGAGAAACGCCGGCGGCCGCCGTTTCAATTGCCGCCCACTCCCCGCAGACGGCATTTGCGACGAGTGTCCGGCAGGTATGGGACTTCTTGCCCGCAGCCAACACGTTTTCGCCCATGCGATTGGCCGTAATCGTATTCTACCTGTTGGGCACGGCGGCGGCGGTTTTTCATTTCAGCAACGGATTATGGACCGGCGCGATCGCCTGGGGCCTGAGTTCTTCGGCGGTTTGGCAACAGCGATCGCTTTGGCTATGCACCGCTTTCGGGAGCGTGCTGCTGGCGCTGGGGGCGATGGGCTGGTTTGCCTTCATCGTGAGGCCGTAGGACCGGCGAATCAAATAACTGTGGTAAGATACCTGCGACCCCGGCCTGTTCGCCCGGCCGGTGAACGAGTCTTTCTAGCGGAGGAATGAACCTTCCTGAGATTCCTCGACCCTGCTGCCTTGTGCAGAAGGTGAAGCAGTCTTGGTGGCATGAATCGTGTCGCGCCAAGAGACTTGTTCACCGGCCAGACAAGCCGGCAGGGGTCTGCGAAGTATTTTTGGCCATCGCGTCTTCGCTCACAAGACTCTCTCAACCCGGTGTGCCTCGCCTTTGCTATGCGATGGCAGTTCCACTCTTCCGTCTTTTTCAGTTCCGCTCATGGCAGTTTCCCTCGCGAAGCATCGCCAAGCAATTGCCGCGTCCCTATGGCTTACGGGCATCATCCCGCGAGAAAAACATCAAGTGTTGCCAGGGAAGTTTGTCGAACTGGTCGATGAGTTTCATGCCGTTGGCGGGAAACTCCTTGAGAATCTGCTGTTTGCTCATTTTGTGCTCCGGCTTGATTGGCACTTCGGGATCTTCCGCACGGAACTCGACCAAGGCGATCCGGCCGGTGGGTTTCAGCGCCTTGCGGATGGCCTTCAACATCGCCGCGGGCTGAGAGAACTCGTGGTACACGTCGATCATCAGCACGAGGTCGATCGAATTCACCGGCAAACGTGGGTCGGTCTCCGTGCCCAACAGGGGCGAAATGTTTTCCAGCTTGGCCGCCTTGGTCCGTCGCTGGAGCATGTCGAGCATCTCCTGCTGGATGTCGACCGCATAGACGCGACCCGTCTTGCCGGTAAGTCGGGCCAGCTTGAGCGTGTAAAAGCCGTTGCCACAACCCATGTCGCAGATGACTTGGCCCGGTTTGACATGGAGTTCCTTTAGAAGTCGCTGGCAGTCTTCTTCTCGCTGGCGGGATTCTCGCGTGAGCCAGTCGGCTCCCGTGTAGTGCATCGTCGTGGCGATCTCCCGGCCCATGTAGCGGGCTGCGGTTGCGGGCGGTTGGCCACATAGCGGGCATACGATTGCCGGCGACAGAAAAAGGGCCGGAACCGCTAGACAAAGAAACGGCAGGATCATCGCCTGCCGACATGCGGCCGGAGTTTGCACGTTTCGCGTTGTCCACAAGGGAAGTTGCATACCAAGGCTCCTGCGGATTGAGTGCCAGATTTGTAGTACACTTGTCGCGCTCCGTAGCACGACTTACCTCTAGCATCGTATGCCTGCGGCATGCCGCAGGCAATTCTCTCAGAACGGCAGGCGCCACCAGTTCAGGCACAGGCCGAAACCGAGCGCGGCAAAGATCGGGGCCGTCATCACGACCGTAGCCAGTAGCGCCGTCCAGACGATCGCAAACAAAGAAAGCCGTAATTCCGGCGGCCTCGCACCCGCTGTTTCAGCGTTTCTTGCGAAGCCAAAGATCGTGCGACAGAGCGCCAGCCAGAACACGACCGCCCACAATTGATGGAACGGATTGGCAAGCGAATATTCCAGCACTTCCTTGGCAAATTCCATGAATGTGGGTCTGGGTGCCCACCAGATAATCCAAGAGTTCCATGTTGTCACCAACGAGCGAACTGCCAGGCAAGCGATCGTGCCCATGACGAACAGCGCCAGCAGGCGATGCTCATGAAAGTATCCCGCTGGCCGCCGCCAGTTCCAGCGCGTGTCGGCTGCCGTCATCCTCCCGCCGGGAACCATCTGCCGCGCGGCCGCTGTCACGAACAAGATTAGCAGCAGGATCCCGAAGAACCATCGGTTGACGGGAACGAGAGAAAAGACCTCGGCGAAACAGGGTGCAACCGACCTAAGCCCACCGGTAGCCAACCAAACCGGGAAGATCGCCGTCAGCGCCAGGCTGACGCCCAGCGCGGCAATGATAGCCGCCTGGGTATGCTTGCCGCCGTTCCAGCGAGATATCAGTTGGCGGAGAAAGAACGCGTCCAGCAAGACGAGACCGCCGGCGAGCACGCTCCGACACAGGAATGACCAGGCGCGAGCGTCCGAATAAATCTGCGCGAATTCCACAGGACCATGTGGCATTCCCATCGCTATGCCGCAGCAGGCCACGTGTACCAGCCCATAAATCCAAAAATCGTAAAGCAAGAGATGCCAAATGAGAATGACAATGGCAAGGGCCGTCAGCAGGGCGATCACCGCGCTCGCCCGCCGCGGCCGCACTCGGGTCGTGCTGCCATCCAAACCCGCAAACACAAGCAACAACGACATCGAGAAAATCGCGTTTCGCAAGTGCGCGTGTCCCAAGGGCCCGAAGAACGGGAGATCGTCCCCAGTGTTCGCGAGTTCGATACGGCCTGTCGCCAGCAACGCCATCAAGAGAAAGTGACTGGCCAGGAGAATGGCCAACGCCCCACGCGAGAGCATCGCAAACCACCAGCCACAGCGTTGCTCGGGCGAAAGGCCGTCCGCCTGGCGATAGGTCCGCCGGAGATCCCCGATTTGCCTTACCAGGCCGATGACGATCAACGTTGTAGCGGCGGCAAACAGCCCGTCTTCCAGCCGCGCCGTCTTCAGGCAGCCGATCGAGAATCCCACGGCCACGGCCGTGGTCGTCAAGAACAGCGTGCCGATGCCGAACTGGAACGGTCGCTTGCGAACATTGGGGACATCCATCGACAAGCCCTCGTCGTTAGCTTTTCCAGTCCGAACCGCTCGTACTGCCGCGGCCGCTGCGATTCGATCGCTATCTGCCGGTAATATGACCAGCGCCATAGCCAGCGGGCCTCGTGCCGGCCGATGATCGCCTGGCGCGTGCCTTGTACGCGCTGCAAGATCCGCAGGCCGCCAAGGCCCAGCAACGACTTGCCGCCACGAAATGTGGGAAACCAGATGCCCAGGTGCCGCCAGTGGTAATCGACATACGCCCGGCTGCGTCCCTGCCGCACGAGCATGTCCATCAAGGCGGCCCGCGTCAGCCGCTGCTCGCCGCAATGGTGCAGGGCGGTCGAATCTTCGCCCGCCGCCAGCAGGCGGAGTCCGGCAGCCCGAAGCTGGAGGGAAAAGAGCGTGTCGTCGCAGAAGCCCAGTCCGCCGGGGCCAAGCTCCGGATCGAAACGGGGCACGGTGTCCAAGACGCGGCGGGCGAAGGCCATGTTGCCGCCGACCAGGTTGAAATCGTCCGCCGGCAGACTGTCGACCGCCAGGCACACCCGGTGCCAGGGCCGCAGCCAGGGGCGTTCCAAGCAGGCGGGCAGCACGATCCGGCCGCCTACGGCGTCGGCCTTACCGTCCAAGATCGGCCGGCACATGGCCTCCAACCAGGCGCGGCCCGGCCGCACGTCGTCGTCGGTCCAGAGCAAGACCTCGCCCTGGGCCGTGGCTGCGGCGGTGTTGCGCGCGAACGACAATCCCTGCCGCGGCTCGAAGACGTAGCGCGCGGCCTTGCCCCAGACCTTCGCCTGCCGCACCACCGCGCGCGTACGGTCCCGCGAATCGTTGTCGACCACCAGCGCCTCGGCGGCCCGGCCGTCCGGTATCAAGGTCTCATCGAGGGCCTGGAGGGTTTCCCGCAGGTCCTCCGCCCGGTCGCGCGTGCAGACGATGATGGATACGAGGTTACGCGGCACTGCGTCTATGCGATGGGAGATTCTGGATGCGCTGGATCAGTTCGGTTGTCGAATAGGCGGCTTGGGTGGGAACGGAGACGACGTGCCCGCCGCGGCGGAGCACCGACTCGTGGCCCACAACCTGCTGGGTGCTGTACTGGTCGGCCTTGACCAGCACGTCGGGGGCGACGCGTTCGACCAGACCCGCCACGCTGGCCTCGTCGAAGACCACGACGTAGTCGACGCAGGCCAAGGCGGCCAACATGTCGCTGCGGCCTTGCTCGTCGATCACGGGCCGGCCCGGGCCTTTGATCTCCCGTACGCTGCGATCGCTGTTGACAGCCACCAGTAAGCAGTCGCCCTGCTTGCGGGCCGCTTCCAGCGAGGCCACGTGGCCGGGGTGCAGCAGGTCGAAGCAGCCGTTGGTCATCACGATCCGCTTGCCGGCTGCCCGCAGCCGCTCGAGCGTGGGCGCGAGCTGTTCCATGGGCAGGATCTTGCGGCCCGCGGGCGAACTGTGCGCCAGCTCGCCGAGGATCTCTTGGCGGGTCAAGGGCACGACGCCCAGGCGTTCGACTTCCAGGCCGCCAGCCACGTTCGCCACTTCGATGGCTGTCGCCGTATCGGCCCCGGCCGCCAGCATGTAGCCCAGCACAGAGAGGACCATGTCGCCCGCGCCGGTGATGTCGCAGACCTGCCGCGGCCGGGCGGGGAAGAGTTGTGCGTGGCCGCTGCGGTCGGCCCAGGCCATGCCGTCGCGATCGAGCGTGACAATGGCCGCCTGCACGCCGAAGTCGAGCAGTTTACGGGCGGCCGCCAGCCCTTCCTGCGGCGTGGTAATGCGGATGCCCAGGGCACGGCCGGCCTCGGCCCGATTGGGTGTTATGCAAGTGCAACCGGCGTAGCGGCGGTAGTCGGCGTCCTTAACCGGATCGGCCACCACGGGCACGCCCGCCGTATGGGCCAACTCGATCAGTTGCGGGAACATGTCACCCTTGCAAACGCCCTTGTTGTAGTCGCTCACCAGCACGAGATCGATTTCGTCCATGCAGCGGGCGATGCCGGCCAGGAGCAGGTCGAGCGCCTGGGCAGAGATGGGGGCGACGCTCTCGCGGTCGATCCGCATCATCTGGTGCGGGTAGCGGTGCTGGGCACGGCCCAGGAGCCGCTCCTTGACGGTCGTGGAGCGGTCGTCGAGCGCGAGCATCAAGCGGCGGTTGATTTCCAGGTTATCCAGCAGTTCGCCGACCGTGCGGCCTTCGTCGTCATCGCCCACGGCCGAGGCCAGGATCGTCTGCGCGCCCAGCGCTGCCAGCATGGACGCCACGCTGCCGGCCCCACCCAGGCGGTGTTCCTGACGCTCGATCCGCAAGATGGGAATGGGGGCTTCGGGGCTGATGCGTTCCACGTCGCCCCAGACGTAGCGGTCCAACATCACATCGCCCACCAGCAGGATGCGGGGGTGAAGCTCGCGTTCCAGTATCGTCGATGAAATGGACATCCCTGTCCCGTCCCTTCCTTGAATGTATCATGGGTCGTGTCCGTACGGTCAAGCCGGACGAGGAGAGAATAGCTTGATTTTCCGGGCGAGCCAAGAGCAACTTGCGGACGGTGGTTTTCGCCGTTGCCGACGGTTTTTTAATCTTCGATTTCTTGATTTTCCTTGAATTACGGAAGCGGGCCTGTGTTCAGTTGCAACAGATGAAACAGTAGAGGTGACGGATTTGCCAGGGATTTGCTTCATCTTTTGCAACAGGCCGCGAAGCGCGGTGGGAAGTTGCCGCCTTTTCCGGCTACGTTTTCTGGGTGGCACAAATCGCGGCCGGAAAAACGGTGATGCGACTGTATGCAAAATTTGCAACAGGTTGTTGCACTTTTACTGTGTCACAAAAATGGATGGGTTCGAAAATAATTTCGAGCGCCGGCCAAGCCGGCCTTGATCGCAAAGCTTGCCAACTGCCCGCAATGCCATCCGCTGGCCATTTGCGCGGCATCGTCTTTCACCCACACCCCCCAAAGGTTAGACGCCGGGCGTTTCCGCCCGGATTGACAAAGATATGGACATATGCTCATATATGGCTGAGGGCCCGGCGCACTTGACTTGACTGGCGACCGATCGATTTGAACCGAATATGGCGCAACGCAAAGAACCCCTTCCCGTTGATCCCAACCTTTTCGACGCCCATGCGCGGCTGCTCCTGGAGCAACTGCGCAATCTGCAACGGCGGCTGCGCCGCCAGCGGGCGCTGTTCATCCCGCGTTTCCTGGCAAAAGCCACGGTCGACGTCCGGTTGACAACAACTGCGGCCCAAGACCGCGCGTATGAAATCGCCCTGCACTGGGCCGATCTGGAAAGCAGCGGTGAACTCATGCAGTTCAAAGAAAAGTCGATCGCCCCGCAGTTCTTGGGCGAGTTCTTTGGCGAGGGACTAGGCTACCAGGTCAAGACGGCCAGCCCGGACGACTGGCAAATGGAATACGAGTTCTACGTCAAGGACGTGGGCACGGCCGACGCGGCCCTGGGCCAATTCCCCGGCACGGGCCTGCCGCTGGCGGTGGTCGAACTCAAGGGCGCGATGACCGACCTGGACCGCGACCGCTCCAACGGCCGCACCGCGGTACAACAATGCTGGGATTATCTCAACGCCCTGCCGGGCTGTCCCTGGGGAATCGTCTGCAATTTCCGCACGATCCGCCTGTACCACCGCGAGAGGGGAACGCTGGCGTACGAAGAATTCGACCTGCAAGAACTGCGGAACCGCGCGCGATTCGACCAATTCTATTGCATCTTCGAGCGCGGCGGCCTGCTGCCCTCGCGGATCGGCCAGACGCCCCGGGCACTCGCGCTGCTCCGTGAGACGGTCGATCGCCGGAAAGGCGTGGGCGACAAGCTGTACCGCGAGTACCAGTGGCGGCGGTTGGAACTGATCGAGTACTTGCACCGCAAGGAGGGTAAGGACCTCGACGAGGCCATCCGTATCGCCCAGAAACTGTTGGACCGCATCATCTTCATCGCCTTTTGCGAGGACCGCGAGCTGTTGCCCAAGAACCTGCTGGAGGCCACGCGAACGGAGATCCGCATGTACAGTCGGGCCAAGAACCCGGCCTGGGAAAATTTTCTCGACCTGTTCACCGCCGTTGACAAGGGCGCCAAGGGTAAGCATGAGATTTCCGCCTTCAACGGCGGCCTGTTCGCCGACGACCCGGCCATCAACGCTTTGGAGTTGGTCGAGGAGAAGTGGACCAACGCCTTCGCCGGATTCGGCGGTTACGATTTCTCCGAGGAAGTCAACGTCGAGGTCCTGGGGCACCTCTTCGAGCGTTCGATCACGGAGTTGGAAAAGCTCCGCGTGGGCGGCCTCTTCGCCCTCATGGCCGGCGCGGAAGACGCGCAGGCGGCCAACGGCACGATTCCGCTGGCCGGGCGGCGAAAGCGGAGCGCCAAGCCGGCCGGCGGCGAGTCGCCGCTCTCGAAAATGCCCAAGAGCGCCCAGCGCAAACGCTTCGGCATCTATTACACCCCGCCCGCCTTCACCGGCCTGATCGTCGAGCGGACTATCGACGCCCTCGTGGCGGAGCGCTTCGCCGCATTACAGGAACAACACCAGGTCGATTCCGAGGCCCGCACCGACCAGGATCCCAACAGGTTATTGGCCTATTGGACCGCCGGCCTGGAAGTGCTCAAGGCGCTGACGGTCTGCGACCCGGCCTGCGGTTCGGGGGCCTTCCTGATCCGCGCTTATGAAGCCCTGGACGCCCACTACAAGACGGTCGTTCACGGCCTGGCGGGTGCGGGCATGCCGGCTGAGGCGGTCGCCGCCCTGGAAGATACTATCCCCGACTGGATCCTCAGTCAAAACCTCTACGGTGTGGACCTCTCGGAGCAGGCGGTCGAGATCACGCAATTGGCCCTCTGGATCCGCTCCGCCCGCAAGGGCCACACGCTGGCCGACCTCTCGCGGAACATCGTCTGGGGCGACAGTCTGGTCAGCGATGCGGAGGTGGTCTGCCTCAGCCATCCGCAGCCCCAGAAGTGTCCGCAGGCGATGGGCTGGGAATCGGTGTTTCCCGCCGTTTTCGCCCGGCCCCAGCCCGGTTTCGATTGCGTGATCGGCAATCCGCCCTGGGAACGGGTCAAGGTGCAAGACCGCGAGTTCTTTTCCCTGACCGACCCGGCGACCGCGGGGGCCGTCAGTGCCAACGACCGTAAGAAACGCATCGCCGCCATGCCCGTGGCCAACCCGGAACTGCACGCCTCGTACCTCCTGGCCCGGGACCGTGCGCAGCAGATGCTCGACTATGCCCGCGGCTCCGGCCGTTATCCGCTCACCGGCAAGGGCGACGTCAATCTCTACATGCTCTTTGCCGAGTTGGCCCGCACGCTCGTGGCGGCCGACGGCCTGGTGGGCTTGCTCGTGCCCTCGGGCATCGCCACCGACGACACGACCAAGGAATTCTTCCGTGAATTGATGGAGGCCAAACGCTTGGTCTCGCTCTACGACTTCGAAAACAAGGCGGCCCATTTTGAGGACGTGCATCGTTCGTTCAAGTTTTCCGCGCTGGTTTTCGGCGGCGGGGCCAAGACGACCGTGCAGGCCGACTTCGTGTTCTTCGCGCACGGCATCGAAGACACCGCCGAGGCCAAGAAGCAACGCCACATCCGGCTCACGGCGGCGGACATGGCGCTGTTGAATCCCAACACGAAAACCTGCCCCATCTTCCGCACGCGGCGCGACGCCGACTTGACAAAGAGCGTCTACAAGCGCGTCCCCATCCTGGTCGACGAGAACCGCAAGCGCGGCGGGAACCCTTGGGAAATCAAGTTCTTCACGATGTTCCATCAGACGAACGACGCCGAACACTTTTGCGAGGCGGCAGAGTGGGAGCGGCAGGGCTACAAGCTCGAGGGCAACGTCTATCGCAAGGCGAAGAAGCGGGCCTTGCCGCTCTACGAGGCCAAGATGGTGCAGGCATTCGACCACCGCGCTGCCAGCGTCACCGTGGAGGAAGAGAACTGGGTCCGCCAGGGCCAGAAGGCCGAGACGACCCCGGTCGAGCACCAGAACCCCGAGTTCTGCGTGCTGCCGCGCTGGTGGGTGGACGAGGCAGTGGTGGACGCCGCTGCCGAGGGCCGCAAGCGCGATTGGCTATTGGCCTACAAAGACGTGACCAGCGCCACGAACGAACGCACGATGATCGCCGCGTTCCTTCCTTGGACCGGCATCGTAAACTCCGCACCGCTGCTGTTTCCCGGCCCGGACATCGGGCCGCGTCGCGAATGTTGCCTGCTGGCGAACCTCAACGCGCTGGTCTTCGACTACGTGGCCCGGCAGAAGGTCGGCAGTGTGCATCTCAACTTTTTCATTGTCGAGCAACTCCCCGTTCTGCCGCCGGAGACCTATGCCGAGAAGTGCCCCTGGTCGAAGAAGGAAACGCTTGAGCACTGGATCAGCGAGCGGGTGTTGAAGCTCACCTGCACGGCCGAAGACATGCTGCCCTTGGCCGCCGCCTGCGATTTCCAAGGCTCGCGCGGCGACGGCGTCCATGTCTGGCGGGAGGCCGAGCGGGCCGAGCTCCGCGCCGAGTTGGACGCGGCCTGCTTCCATCTCTACGGCATCGCCCGCGACGACGTCCAGTACATTCTCTCGACCTTCTCCAACACGGGCCTGATTGCCGACGAAAAGCGCGGCGGCCAGCAATTCCTTTGCACGCCCGGCAGCACGGGCCAAATGGTGCTCGACGCGCTGGATCTGCTGGCGAAGTGACAGGTGACGATGACCGACAGAAAAATTGGCGGACAGAAAGATGAATGAAAGGAAAATGGAATGTCTGAGGAGATGCCTCTGCTCTTCTCATATTCCTTTCCCCCATTTTCCTTTCTACTTGCTGGGTCGGGATCGGCAAACACGTGGGAATGAGGCGGCCCATCCAAAAGCTTAGATGGCTTCCGCCCCCGACTCGCCGGTGCGGATGCGGATCACGTCGGCCAGTTCGTAAACGAACATCTTGCCGTCGCCGACCTGCCCCGTCTGCGCGGAGGCCATGATCGTGTCCAAGACCATCTGCAATTTCGAGTCGGGGATCACGACTTCAATCTTGATCTTGGGCACGAAGTCGACTTCGTATTCCGTCCCGCGGTACATCTCGGTATGGCCCTTCTGGCGTCCGAAACCGCGGACCTCCGAAACGGTCATGCCGGCAATTCCGCGTTCGGCCAGCGCCTGCTTGACCTCGTCCAGCTTGAAGTGCCGGATAATGGCTTCCACTTTCTTCATTGGAAAACTCCTGGTAACGGTAATCTTGCCCACCGGCTGCTGACCGGCACTGCATCATAATTTCCTAGCTTACAATTCTGCGAAACTCTTGTCCAGTTGGCCGCTTAATAGAAGATGTAGCCCTCTTCGCCGTGCTGGCTGAGGTCCAAGCCCTCGATTTCCGCTTGCCGCGGAACCCTCAGGCCCATGACAATATCAAGCACCTTGAGGATCAAGAAGGTGCCGACGATGGCCAGGCCCCAGGCCATGGCGGCCGCCGCCAATTGCCCCTTCCACACGGAACCGCCTTCCAGGAACCCCAGTTTGAGGTCGTGCAAGGCCGGATTGGGATCGCCGAAGAATGCGCCGGTGGCCCGTGTGGCAAAGACGCCCGTGAGCAGCGCACCCAACGTGCCGGCCACACCGTGGACGCCGAAGACGTCCAAAGAGTCATCGTAGCCGAAGTAGACCTTCACTGCGGTGCAAGTCGTATAGCAGACCGCGGCTCCGATCACGCCGATCAGCAGGGCGGATCCCAGTGTGACGAAACCGGCCGCCTGAGTGATCGTGGCCAGTCCGGCAACAAGCCCCGAACAGACGCCCAGCACGCTCGGTTTGCCGCGCAAGTACCATTCCAAGGCCGCCCAGGTGATTCCGCCCGAGGCCGCGGCAAGATGCGTGGCGGCAAAGGCGCACGTGGCCAGGCCGCCGCCGCTCAACGCGCTGCCGGCATTGAAGCCGAACCAGCCGACCCAGAGCATGGCCGCGCCGATCGCCGTGTAGGTCATGTTGTGGGGCCGCATTTCTTCCTTGCCGTAGCCCAGCCGCTTGCCCAGCATCAAGGCACAGATCAGCGCCGAGACCCCGGAACTGATATGCACCACCGTGCCGCCGGCAAAATCGATCGCCCCACCCATCAGCGACTTGCTCGGATCGCCCGTCAGGCCCAGCACGCCGCCCGAACCCCACAACCAGTGGGCCAACGGGCAATAGACGAATGTGCCCCAGAGCACCATGAAGACCACCATCGTGCTGAATTTCATCCGCTCGGCAAAGGCCCCGCAAATCAGCGCGGGGGTAATGATGAAGAACATGCCCTGATAGACCATGTGCGTCATCAGCAAGAGCGTCGTATGCGGCACCATGTTCAGATGCGGTCCCGCTGTCGTCCACTCCGCATTGACTCCGTGCATGAGCACGTAACTGAAGCTTCCGATCCACGTCCACGATTGATCGCCGCCAAAGACCAGGCTATAGCCATATAAGGCCCAGATCACCGTCATCAGGCACATCAGGAAGATGCACTGCATCATCACGCTCAGCACGTTCTTCTTGCGGACCAGGCCGCAATAAAAGAGTGCCAGCCCGGGCGCGGTCATCATCAGCACCAGGGCCGAAGAGACGAGGACCCACACGTTGTCGGCCGTGGCACAACTCGGCAGCGAACCAGCGGAAGAGTCCGCAGCCGCCGGCTCGGCGGGCGAATCGGCCAGGCACCTGGATCCCAGGCACACAATGGCAGTGACAAGGAACAGAAACAGCAAAATCTTACCAAAACGCCGAGCGCACATCATGAACCACCTGCCTCTGGAAAGAAAGAGTTTGGAACCCTAACGCCCATTGTGACATTTTTGTCGCGCTTGGCAAGGGCAACTCAAGGCAGATAAGCGATGTGCGGCGAGGATGGAAAAAACAGCCTATTTATTCATGCAAAACCTTATGGATCAATCACTTATGCCACAAGGGCAGAAACCTATTCTAGCCCAAGAAACGTCGCAGCCCGGCAGCCAGTGCCCAAAAAACGGGCACGGCTGCCGGGCTAGCGACATTTTTATCGCGCCGTTGGAGTTCCGGCTTTAGCCGGCTTTTTGGCGGGATCGCCGCCTAAAGTCCCTAGGGTGGGCCTGCGCTCACTTCGCGATCTGGTCCCACCCGACGATCTAAACAGTTACGAACGGACTAAAGTCCGTCCTACGACCTCAGGTTGCATCCTCGCCCGACTCGCCGGTGCGGATGCGAACGACGTCCTGCATGTCAAAGACGAAGATCTTGCCGTCGCCCACCTGGCCGGTCTGTGCCGCTTTGATAATGGTCTGCAGCACGGCTTGCAATTTGGCGTCGGCAATGACCACTTCAACCTTGACCTTGGGCACAAAGTCGACTTCGTACTCGGTTCCCCGGTACATCTCGGTATGGCCCTTCTGGCGGCCGAAGCCGCGGACTTCGGTGACGGTCATGCCCGTCACCCCGCATTCGGTCAAGGCGTCCTTGACATCGTCGAGCTTGAAATGGCGAATGATGGCTTCTATTTTTTTCACAGTATTGGATCCTTATATAAAGATGTAACCTTCTTCATCGTGCTGACTGACGTCGAGCCCTTCCATTTCCGCCTCGCGGGAAACACGGAGACCCATGGTGGCGTCGAGCACCTTCAAGATGATAAACGTGCCCACGGCGGCCAGAACCCAGGTGATGATCACGGCCACAATCTGGGCCTTGATCACCGGGCCGCCTTCGATCAGGCCCAACAGGTCCTGGGTGTGACCAGTGACCGTCACGCCGCCCACCACGCGGGTGGCGAAGACACCGGTGAGAATCGCGCCCAAGGTCCCGCCCACGCCGTGGACGCCGAAGGCGTCCAAGGAATCGTCGTAGCCGAACTTGGATTTGACCAGCGTGCAGGCCGTGTAGCACACGCAAGAGACGGCCACACCCATGATCAGGGCCGACATGGCCGTCACGAAGCCCGAGGCGGGCGTAATGCAGACCAACCCGGCGACCACGCCGGAGCAGGCGCCCAACACGCTGGGCTTGCCGCGTATGATCCATTCCAGGCCGGCCCAGGTCAATCCGGCGGAGGCGGCGCAGAAATGGGTGACCATGAAGGCATTGCTGGCCAGCGCTCCGGCGCAGCCGGCGCTGCCGGCATTGAAGCCGAACCAGCCGACCCAAAGCATCGTGGCGCCGATGGCCGTGTAGGTGAGGTTATGAGGAGGCATGGCCGTCTTGCCGTAGCCCAACCGCTTGCCCAGCAGCAAGGCGCAAATCAAGGCCGAAACGCCCGAGCTGATATGCACCACTGTGCCGCCGGCAAAGTCCAACGCCCCGCCGGAGAATATCCCGGTTGCGTACTTGCTCCCATAGGAGAGAACGCCGCCGCCCCAAACCCAGTGGGCCAGCGGACAATAGATCAAGGTGCCCCAGAGAATCATGAAGACGACCATCGCGCTAAACTTCATCCGTTCGGCAAAGGCCCCGCAGATCAACGCCGGCGTAATGATGAAGAACATGCACTGGAAGAGCATGAACGTGGAGGTGGGGATTGTCTGAACCGACCCGTCCACGGGCGAGCGGAAGTTCTGCGTCACGGAGGCGCCCTTGTTGTCGGGTCCCGCTTTGTCATCCCATGTGGGCGATACGTTCTTCATAAAGAGGTTGTGGCCGACATCGCCGATATAGCCGAACCACGAATCGTAGGCCGGCTTTTCGCCGTCCTTGGGGTTATTGCCGAACGAGATCGCAAAGCCATAGGTGCCCCAAATCACGGTATTCAGGCACATCAGGAAAATGCACTGCATCATCACGCTCAGCACGTTCTTCTTGCGGACCAGTCCGCAGTAGAACAAGGCCAGGCCCGGCCCGGTCATCATCAGCACCAAGGCCGAGGAGGTCAGCATCCAGGCGTTGTCGCCCGCATTGACCGTGTCCGGCGTCGGGGCGGTAGTCGTCGACGAGGTTGAGACCGTCGTGGCGCCGGGACCTGCCGGTGTCTCGTCCGCCGCTAGTGAAATCGAATTCATGGCCGACGCTGCCAGCAACACCGCCGCCCAAACAAACCATCGCGCACTCCTAACCAGAGTCATTGCACCATTTCCCTTTCAGGACCCAGAGACGTTGTCAACTTCCCAGAAGCAAGCAAGATACCTTGCCCGACTCTCGCCGACCCCTTCGGCCTGCCCAAGAAACAGGCAGCAACACGGGACTTAGCGGAACAAATTTGTAATTGCCCAGGAACTTTACGAAGCGGGCATGCACCAGCAATGTGCATGCCAAAGTGGCACGCTGGAAATGGCGTTTGCTTCGTAATATATTGCTGTATATGTGCTTATTGAAATTCTATTGCGTTGTCACAGATTTGTATTCGGAACAAAAACGTATTCTGTGTGCCTAGTTTCTAGGCAACGACGCTGTTGGCCTAATATCACTATTCGCAATTGTTATCGTTCTCCTTCCAGATCGTTTCCGGTTGCCCGGCCCGGGCATTGACCAGCCTGGCCAGCACGAAGAGCAGATCGCTGAGCCGGTTCAAGTAGATGAGGATCTCCGGCGACAACCGCGGCGATTCCCGCAGCAGGGCCACGAGCAACCGCTCGGCACGGCGGCATACGGCGCGGGCCTGGTGCAACTGGGCTGCGGCCAAGGTCCCGCCCGGCAGGATGAAGTTCCGCAAAGGCGCAAGTTCAGCGTCGCAGTCGTCGATGGCCTTTTCCAGGGCAGCCACGTCGGCTGCATCGATGCGGCCAGCGGAAGCCGATTCAGCCCCTAGCCGGGCAGCTTGCGCGCCCAAGACAAAGAGTTGATTCTGGATCCGGTCCAGCAGGCGATCGACATCATCGGGCGGTCGATCGGCCCGGACCAGCCCTAGGACCGTGTTCAGCTCGTCGACAGTCCCGCAGAATTCGGTGACCGCGGCGTCTTTCGGCACGCGGCCGCCGCCGGGCAGTCCGGTCCGGCCATCGTCGCCGGTCTTCGTGTAGATCCTCATTGTTTTTACTTTGCGCGGTTTGAAATGATTCGCTTCATGCTATCCCGAAGCGTAAGCGAGAGAACGACTTGCGATCCTCGCTTACGCTTCGGGTTACTATCGTTCTTAGCCGCGTGGAGCTTATTCCCAATCCAGCACTTCCACCTTCAGCCGCCCCACGACCTGCATGACGGGCAGAAACGAATTGTAAGCCGCCGCGCCGGCCAACGAGCTGTGCCCCAGTTGCAGGTGTCCGCCGCCGATGCCGCCTTTGGCCAACGTGGCGTCCAAGGCGATCCAGCGGCCGGCAACGTAAACTTCGCTCCACATGTGATAGCCGAAGGCCTGCGAGCGGGGCATGTAGACCAGCCCGATCGCCACCCGGGCGGGGATCTTCGCAGCGCGGGCCAGGGCCGCCAGATAGACCGCATGCGCCTTGCAATCGCCCTCACGGCTTTGGGCAACCTCCGAGGCTGTCGCCATTGCCTGCGTAAAATCCTTCAGCGTCACGGCCCGGTTCACAAAGGCCTCCAAGGCCACGGCAACTTTCCAGGGGTCGGTTTCGCCGCCGGCCGCCTCCTTGGCCTGGGCTACGATCAGCGGGTCGTCGCTTTGGATGAAGTTGTTCGCCTGGCGGTCGGCATCCGTGGAAGTGGACGACTTGTCGGTATTCCCGTTCTCGCGGGATCGTGGACGAATGGCCCGCACCGTGACCGCGGCCGTGTGCTCGTCAATGCGTTTCACCTCTTGCGAAGGGCTGGCAGGCAGCGCTGCCACAGGGTCGCCGTCATCCAAACGGATGCGATAGCGCACCTGCTTGGTGTCGTGGGCGCGAGGGATGGCTCGGTCGACCTTCACGAGCGTGGCTTTACCCAGGTCGAGCGTGGCCAACGGGGTCTTGGTTAGGGCCGCCTCCTTGGTCACGCGGAAAATCTCCATGTTCATGGGCTTGATCCAGGATTTCATCGCTTCGCCGGCAGCGTTGGTCCAAACCGCTCCGGGAATCTCGACGCGCCGACCGTCTGGATCGGGGGGCATGCGCTCGACGGAATCGATCTTAAGCAGGCGGAAACGGCCGCCCGGCAAATCGATGGTTTCCTCTTCCTTGGCCGTCAATTCCGTGGTGACGGCCTGATTGCCGATGTCGAGATGTTCGACCGTACGGTGTTGGCCCGGTTTCAGCGGGTTGGAGCGGAGCGACAATTCGGGTCCCAGTATCCCCTTGGCGCCCGCTGGCCAGGCAACGGAGTGCTTCTGCTTCTGGTTCTGCGACTCGATCTGCAGTTCCAGGCGGCCATCCACGACTTTGCCAACGGTCCGCATGGGAGTCTGGCCCTGCTGGATGACCAGTTCGAAGTCGAGCAGCGCTCCGACGGGCGTTTCCGTGTCGCTATAGTCCACTTCGAAGCTACTTTGCTGGCCGAATCGCTGCAAGCTGATTTTCAGGACTTGCCGCACCTTGGCCACTTGCCGGCCAGACTCTTCAATCATGCGGGCGGTGGTCCGTGCGTAGCCAACCCGTTGCCCATTGATCTGGGCCACGTCCCATGTGTCGAATTCGGGCAAGGTTGCCCGGGCTTGCGGCAAACCGTTGGACGGGAAGGCGCCTGCCACGCCCCACGCCAAGATGGTTAGGAAGAGTCGTCGCATCGAGGAAGGATTCATTACGAGATTCATCTTAGTGCTCTGAAATTGGTTCTTGTTGGTGGTCGCAATGGTTTAGAGCGTTTGGAAGAAATGGACGGGTTGGAGTCCCGGCTTTAGCCGGAATGCCTGAAAACGCCGCCGACCATGAGTACATGGTGCCCGGGCGGGACTCCAGCAATAGGGCGTTTTCGGTATTTCTTCCGTACGCTCTTAGTCTACCGGCAACGGTTGTTCCGGGCTAGCCTGCGGCGAAGGGGGCCACGAGGACTGGGTTGTTATGAGGAAAATGAATGAGAGGGACCTCGATTGATATTCCGCTGGTCTTCGCAATTCATTCTGTCTTCCTTTCTTCTCACGTCTCTCTTGCGTGGCCCGTAATGGCTCGCCAAGTGGCACTTTCGGCACGTCGCCGGGCCGATTTCTCGGTGGCGATTAGGGCCAACGGTTGACAGTCAATTTTTCGTGGTAGACTTCCCTGTGCAACCGCGATCTGGGCGCCATTGCTCCGCCAATTCTGGAGAGGCGACGAACGATCCGGGTTTGGCCCCGAGCGGCTTGGGATCTCGGTCGGCACGCGTTTTTGAACTTGTTATGAAAGGCGGACTGAAGTCCACCCTACAGGCATCGCCACCGCGAACCGGAGATTTTACGGCAAACTTCCACCCCTCCCTGGGTGGGGGAATAATGGAAACTGTGGCCTTTCCCCTGTGCAGGGCCGCAGGAAACGGACCGCCGTGAGGCGAAAAGAGGAACTATTCCGCCTTTATCGCCGCGACGTTCGTAGAATAAGAAAAGTCGCTTGACGCCTGGCAGTACGCCGTAAACTTTAACCTAAGATTCTGTGGAGACTTCCCAGCTTCAACTTGGCCGACCCCTTTTGATTTCCCCGAGCACAGACCGCCAAGAAATTGCAGAGAACGTCGATGGGCTTCATTAAGAAGTTTTTCCGAAATGTATTCCGTGAAGGCTCGATGCCGGTTGGCACCAGCAGCTTCGAACGCCTCAGCGAAGAGGAATTGGAAGCACACCTGGGGGTCGCCCGCTACGGCAGCTTCATGTTATCCGAGGCGGTACGCCCGTCGTACGATTTGCAAGTGGTGCCCACGCAGGGCTATCGCCACGATGCCTATCGCGACGAGCAGAGCCACAGCAACGTGCCCGTGCTCATGGCAGCCGTTTCAGCCGAACGGCTGTTCGAAACCTTCATGGATCTCCTCGACCCCTTAGGGGGGGTCGTCGATGTGGTTCTGGAAACCAGCCACTCCGGCGAGGACCACGGGCATACCGATCTCTATCGCGAGCACATCGATGCGCCCGTGCTCAAGAGCATTCTCTGGGAATATGAAGACCTGTTGGTCAACGACGGTTGTTGCGGCATTGCCGTGCTCAATCCGGGTATTCCCCAAGAGATTCAGTTCGACGAGCACAAGCTGCTGATCGTCTACGGCAACCGGCTGGAGGAATTCGAGTCGATCTACCGGGAGCAACAGATCCGCTGCGACGACGAGTTGAAGTTCATCACGGAAGCGGAGCACGTTCACTCGTCCAGCGACCGTTATGCCCAGCAGTTTGACGAGTTGAAGATGCGACTCGGCATGGACTGCGATTATTCCGACTACTGAGTGGCGAGTGGCAAAGCCTTAGCGCGGTGTGGCTGGGGCATACGGGTACCCTCCATAACACAGCACGCAGTCATTTCTTCCGGACGCTCTTATTCCAACCCGTCCACCAGGACGTCGCTCAGCGGCGGCAACTCGGCCACGTTGCCACTGTAGATCGCCTGCTCGAAACGATCGGCGGCATCCAGCAGGCAATCGACGACCTCCGGGCAGCGGACCGCTACGTCGTTCACCTCCCACAGGTCGTCCGGCTTGGCATACAGTTCGGGCGTTTCCGACTTCCGCAGATACCAGGCCGGCGTGCGGATGGCCCGTTCGCTTCCCAGCCCGGCCACGACCAGCCGCTGGCGGGCCGCAAAAGGTTCCTCGCGCACTAGCGGCATGAGCGACATGCCGGTCGGTGACAGGGGCGCGCCGGCAACCCGCAAGTACTCCAAGAGCGTGGCCCAAATGTCGGCAGGCTCGATCAGGGCCTGGCTGCGGGCCATGGCGCCTAGGCGATGCGGAAATCGCCAAAGCAGCGGCACGCGGACAAGTTCGCCATGCAGGGCCTCGTCGCACGGACCCAGCCGCAGATGCTCGCCCATGGGAAAACCCCGCGAGGCGGTCAGCGCCAGCAGCGTCTTGTGGGCGGCGGGATGCTCATCCAGGACTTGGAGGAACCCACCCAGGCAGGTGTCCAAGAGGCCAATCTGCCCGGCATAGGCCTGCGTGTAGACCAGCAGTTCGTCGGGGTCGAAGCCCGGCTTGAGCATGCGGTCGGGCACGTCGGCCGTGGCCAGCAAGGGTGGATCGCTTTCGTCCCAGTAGCGTTCGCGGCATTCCAGCGGCGCATCCCACAGCGTGCCCAGGCTGCCCAGGTGGCACCAGAGGAAAAACGGCCGCTTGGCCGTTTGCACCCAGTCGATGATCTGCAAGAAGCAGCGGGCCAGGTGCGTTTCTTCGTAGGCCCCTTCGGCGGCCATCTGCATCTGCCAGGGCGGGTCGATCTGGATGCAATCATCGAAATCGATGGCCAGGGGATGCTCGATCAAGGCACGTTCGTCGGTCAAGAGCGTGCTGGTGACACCGGCTTCGCGGAGCAAAGCCGGCAGCGAGGGCCGATTTTCGAGGGCCGGGGCCAGGGCGTGCCAGCCTTGCCAGTAGGAGCGATACAAGGGCCCCAACTGCGGCGAATCGACGAGCATCTGGTCCAAGAGGAACGACTCGGCAGCCAGGCGATCGAAGGCCGGGGTTTCGATCCAGGTATTGCCGTAGGCGCCCAGGAACCCGGCATGCAGACGATCGATGACGAGACAAATGGCGTTCACGAACGGGAAATCCGGGGAAAACGGGAGGAAAGCATTTCAGGATTGTAATCGGCCCATGCACGGCTGCCCAGGGGACAGGAAGGGCCTGGGAATTTGCGTGCAACACCAACGTCTTTGTGTTCAAGACTTCAGACCGTGGGTGGGCCGAAAGAAACGAGCCGGGCCGTTCTTGCGAACGGCCCGGCGTTTCCAAATTCCTACGGCAATGCGTCGATGCGGGAAAATCGATTGTTCTGCGATTCGCGTGCCTTTAGAACTGCAGCTCGACGCGGCTCACAAAACCGTCGAAGGTCAGCGTGTTGTTCATACCGGTGTAGTTGTTCGACTGGGTCGCGCTGATGTAGTCGCCGGCCAGCACGGTGTTGAACCATCCGCTGAACGAATAGCCCGCCGTGAGCCGCAACTTGTCGTTCCAGAACGACAGCCCCGCGCCCAACTCGGCGTCGACCATCGGCACCACGCGGTCGATCGGAGAAGTGGTGTCGACCCAGGTACCGTTCAGTCCGCTGGCCTCCGTGTGATTGCAACGGAAGGTGCCGGCCACGACGCTGGCTGCCGTACGGCCGTAGAGCACGATGCCGTAGGGTGTGCGGCGCTGGCCCTCGAAGCCGATTCGCAAGCCGCCGCCTTCGAAGTTGACTTGGGTGTGCGAGACGTACACGTCAGGCCCAATGCCCAGCGCCGTGCTGCCCTCCGTGTTTCCCACGACGTCTAGCCGCTGATCGAGCGAGGCGTAGCGGACGCCCGCCAACAGGCTCAAACGCGTGTCACACTGGTTATGGAACGTCCAACGGAAATCGACGTCCGCCAGGCTGTAGATCATCTGGTAGTCCGAGTTGGCGGAAACCCAGTCACTCACCTCGTTGCCGCCCGCGCCAATAGTATTGGAAAGGGTGCCGAAGTAACCCCATGTGGCCGGATTCATGACGAGCGGGCGGATAAAGGCCGGCGCGGTCGCCGAAATACTGTCCTGGTCCTCGCCCTCGTAGTGCGAAAAGGTCGCCACCACGGCGTTGCACTCGTCCAGCGCCCTGGCAAAGCCCATGCGGAATCCTGGATGGTAATCGATACTGGCAGTTCCGGGCGCCGCGATCTGGGCCATGGGGATTCCGCTCGTGGGAGAGGTTTCCGCCTGGTTCGAGTTGGTAACGGGGGCGCCTAACACGTTTGGCGTCGTGTTGAACACCGCACCGTACGTGACGTTCGCGTTCCGGGGCCGCAGATACGTAAAATCGCCAAATGCCTCCCATGTCGAAATACTTTGAAAGCACTCGCCAATTCCTACCGGCTCGGCCATCGGTTGCATCGAGGGTCCCCCTTGCATCGGTGGCGATTGCATCATCGGTCCTTGCATCGGCGCCCCCTGCATCGGCCCTGCCTGCATCGGTTCCTGCTGTTGGTAGGCTACGGGAACTACGCCGTAGCCGCCTGCCGAAGGCCCGACAGGGCCATAGTATGGACCTTGGAAGGCAGGGCCTGGTCCCTGCTGTCCCCATGCAGCGGCATGAACGCCTAAAACTACACACACGATCGCAAAGAAAACTCTCTTCGCCATAATCTCCCCCCTTGAACGTCCCGAGATTTCGCATCCCCAATGGAACTGCAAATGCCGTAAACCGGGCAATGTTTCCCGACTAATCGAGGGAATCGGCGCGGCACAATCCGAATACTGAGATAATCCGTTATTCCCGGAAAAACCTACCTAGTCCACGCTGTTTGCGCCCGCTTTCCTAATTGACGAGGCCGGTCCATTTTCACGGGCGATGCCAAAGTCATTTTCTGGCCTTCGTTTTCAAGCGGATTGGCTGGTCACCTACCGACCAGCCGGATAATCGCATACAACGCAATACCGCAACCCGCGATCAGTACGATCGCTAGCACGGCGCGTCCCGACCATGTCCCGAGCATGGCCCGCAAGCCGTCACCCAAAAGATAGGCCAGTACCAGAAAGACCAGTAATCCGATCAACCAATCCGTCACGACCTTGCTCCGCAGTCAATGCCCCGCCTTCTCCGATGGCCAGCGTATCGCCGCAAGCGCCTGCGATAGGCGCACGCGGGCAAATGGGTCACAAGTCGCCCTGCGCCAGTAGCGTTTTCATCACCATGTCGAAGGCCTCGCCCACGAGGTAATATGGCTCCAGCATTGACATTTTACACAAAATCCGCCAAACTCGACTCGCGGTAGCACTATTCTGGAGGATCTTGGCATGCGGCTGGTATTGGTCGATCATCCCACGCCTCAGCGGCGGAACTTCTATCCCTTGGCGCTTTCTCGGCCGATCTGGGAGCTGCGCTGCGGCATGACGTCGCTGGGCGAAAAGCTCTTCGATGCGGTTCGGCCTGCAGAAATGGCCTGCTTCTTGCCGCCGTATTTGGCTGGAGTCTGGTGGACGGGTTGGCCGGTAAACGATCCACAAAGCCTCGCCGGCGCAGACCTCCTGGTGGTCGATGCCCGCGTCAAGGCCGGCGGCCTGCCAAGACTTGACGATGGTCCCAGCCGAGTCTTCCTTGATGGCAACGGGGAGGTGCTCGCTGCGCGGATCGTGCGTGAAGACCTGGCCAAACTGCAAACCGGTTCCATCGACGCGCTGTTGAACTCGTCCAAGCAGAATTTCCCTGTGACAGCGGATATCGAGCTTCCCACCTGGAACTACATCTGGGAGTTGATCCTGGCCAATCCGGCGCAACTGATCGAAGATTTTCGAAGTGCCGGCCGTTGCGGAATCGACAGTACAGCGCAGGTGGAAGATCCCTTTGCCATCCGCGGCAGCCGCAGCGAGATCTTTGTTGGCCGCGGCGCAAAGATCCATCCCATGGCGGTCCTCGACGCCGAACATGGGCCGATCTATATTGACGTCGGTGCGGAGATTCATCCCTTCACCCGCATCGAAGGGCCTTGCTACATCGGCCGGGATTCAATCCTCCTGGGCGCCAAGTGCCGCGAAGGAAACTCCATCGGCCCCATGTGCCGCATCGGCGGCGAGGTCGAGGAGTCGATCATCCAGGGCTATTCCAACAAGTACCACGACGGTTTCCTTGGCCATGCCTACGTGGGGCAATGGGTCAACCTCGGGGCCTTGACCACCAACAGCGACCTGAAGAACGATTACTCGGAAGTCAAGATCACGCTCGACGGCCGCAGGCAACTGCCGACCGGTTCGACGAAGGTCGGGGCCTTGATCGGCGATCACGCCAAGACCTCGATCGGCACGCTCTTGAACACCGGCGCGTGCGTCGGGGCCATGACCGTGCTGATTGCCGGCGGCCGATTACTGCCCAAGTTCATTCCCACATTCACCTGGTATTTCAACGACGCAATCACCGCCGGCATGGGCAAGGAGGCGGCCTACGCCACCGCCCGCACGGCCATGGGACGGCGGAAATGCCAGTGGACGGAGGCCGACGCGGCCATGTGGAATGCCGTCTATGAACTCACAGCAGAAGAGCGGGAACAGGCAGCGGGCAAAAAGCAACGCGGAACTTGAAAGAAATGACGAATGCCGAATGACGAATGACGAACAAACATCAGGAAGCCGGCATTTCGTCATTCGTCATTCGTCATTCGTCATTCAACACCTATGTGCGGTATCACTGGTGGAACCTGGATCGAACCTCGCTTAGCCATCGACGCCCAGACGCTGCGCCGCATGACCGAGACGCTCCGCCATCGCGGCCCCGACGACGAGGGCTATTACGCCGCCGATCTGGCCCTCCGCCCGGGGCGAGCTTGTTTGCCGGGTGTAGCCCTGGGGCATCGGCGGTTGGCGATCATCGACCTGGCCGGTGGGCGCCAGCCGATCGCCAATGAGAACGAGACCGTCTGGGGCGTCTTCAATGGCGAGATCTATAATTTCTCCGCATTGCGCCGCCGCCTGCAAGGCCGAGGACATCGTTTCCACACGCAGGGCGATACGGAAGTCCTGGTCCATCTGTATGAAGACGAAGGCCCGGAAATGGTCGGCCTGTTGGACGGCATGTTCGCCTTCGCCCTGTGGGACGCTGGGCGAGGTCAGTTGCTCCTGGCCCGCGATCGCCTGGGCAAGAAGCCGCTGGTCTATCGCCACGAGCCTGGCCGGCTGCTGTTTGCCAGCCAGTTGAAAAGCCTGCTGCAGGTCCCCGGCGTGCCGCGGCATATCGCCCCGCAGGCCCTGGATGAATACCTGACCTATCAGTACGTGCCGCATCCGCGCACGATCTGGCAGGGCATGAACAAACTGCCGCCGGGCCACCTGGCCGTCTATCGCGATGATCGGCTGGAGATCCGCCCCTACTGGCAGCCCGACTTACGCAGCGAAGAGCAACTGCCGCCGGCCGACTACGCTGCACGGCTCCGCAGCCAGCTTACCGCGGCGGTGGAAGCCCGCTTGCAAAGCGACGTGCCGCTGGGGGCGTTTCTCTCCGGCGGCGTCGATTCAACGATCGTCGTGGGCCTGATGCGGCAACTTACGTCCGGGCCGCTGCGCACGTTTTCCATCGGCTTCCCCGTGCCCGAATACGACGAAACTCGCTATGCCCGCCTGGCGGCCCAACGCTTCCAGACGATCCATGAGGAGTTTCGTGTCGAGCCGAAGGCGATGGAGGTCCTGCCGCGGCTCGTTTGGCATTTCGACGAGCCGTTTGCCGACAGTTCGGCCCTGCCGACGTGGTACTTAGCGGAATTGACGCGGCAACATGTCACCGTGGCCCTGACCGGCGACGGCGGCGACGAACTGTTTGCCGGCTACCCGCGGTACGGGGCGGTCCGGCTGGCCGACATGCTCGATCGCTGGCCGGCGGCGCTGCGCTGGCTGATCGCCGGCCCCTATTGGCAGTGGATTCCCTCGTCGTCGCGGCAGAAATCGCGGCTGCGGCAATGGAAACGCTTCGTCGAAGGTCTTTCGTATCGTCCCGCGCGGCGCTACTTGGAGTGGATCTCGATTTTCGGCGAGGCCCGTCGGGCGTGGCTATATCGCGAGGAGCATCTCGCCCGGTTGCCGGATGCCGACCCGCTGGAATTCCTTACCCAGGCCCTGCTGCGCGCGCGCGGCCGCGATGCGCTGACGGCGGTGAGCCTGGCCGACCTATTGACCTATCTGCCGTGCGACCTGATGACCAAGGTCGACACGGCCTCAATGGCCTTTGGGCTGGAGTGCCGGCAGCCGTTTCTCGATCATCGCGTTGTGGAACTGGCCGCCCGCATGCCGGCAAGCTTGAAGTTCCGCCGCGGGCGCGGCAAGCGGATTCTATTGGAGACCTTTGCCGCGGAGTTGCCGCCGCCGATCCGCCGTCGTAGGAAGATGGGCTTTGGCGTCCCGCTGGATCATTGGTTCCGGCACGAGATGCGGGATTTTGCTCGGGAGGTGCTCTTCGATCCGCAGACACAATCTCGTGCGTACTTCCGTCCCGAGGCGGTCAAGCGGCTTTTCGACGAGCACGTTTCCGGCCGCGCCGACCACAGCCAGCGGTTATGGTCGCTGCTAGTGCTCGAGCTATGGCAACGGGAATGGGCAGCGTAGAAGGCCCTTTGGAGTGCGGTGATCCATCACCGCTTTGGCTTTGCCGCGGAGCGGTTTGTTTTCTCGCCATTGAAACGACACGGCTCAGCCGGCAAGACATCGCAACATTCTACAGTTCCGACTATTGGGCTCGATCGCGCCGCGCCGCCAGCCATCGTTCCAGCGATTTCCGGCTTTCACCGCTTGTACGCCCCGCCAACAGACCTTCGATGCCGATATGCTCGTCGAGATCTGGCCACTCAATAGCGTAGCCCTCTCCAAACAATAAGCAATTCTGGCGTTCTGCGGCCGTTGCGTTCAGCAGACGAGGATACCAGGCCAAGGGAACTCGGAGTTGCCGGCCGTCGACAAGGTCAACGATCAAATCGTCGTCAGTGACCGTGACCGCCCTTGCTATGGGTTCGGTTTCAAGGTGTAAAGTACTCACGCCATGCCTCCACTAGACTTGATTCATGTTCGGTTACTAGCCGGCCAATTTTATTCAATTCGTGTCCTGGGAAACCTCGGTTCTTCGCCAACGCTACGGGCACAAGCCAGAATTTGGCAATCTGCCGATCGCGCTTCACATGAATGTGCGGCGGCTCATCCTGATCGGAACTGAAGATGACGAAACTATATGGTCCGTCTACGAAAACGTGGGCATTGGCCTGTTTATTCTGCGAAGCCGACTGTGGTCTTGACACGTGGATTTCCACGCACGGCCGAACATTATAACATTTTCTCGGCCGAACACGCTATTGTCAACCCTAGTAAACGCAAAGATCAAAAGCCGCTCCGCGGCAAATCCGAAGCGGTGATAGATCACCGCACTCCGAAGAGGCGGACGGCACACGGAGTGTGCCTGCTACGGTCAACTGCTAGCGCTGCGATAGCTGGCCAGCGCCAATTGAAAGAGCCAGCGGGAGGCGGCCAGGCTGGCGGCGGTGGCGAAAAGCGTGAAGGCCGCCAGCGGCGAGTACTTCGCCTGCAACGGCCAGACGAGCATCCGCGCGGGCACATTCACCACCACCAGCACGGGAATGATGAACGTGAAGAACCGCCGCAGCGGGCGCCCTATCGGCCCTTCGTAGATCTCCATCGGGTAACGGGAGAAAGTCGTAATGTAGAACCAGAAGTCGTAAAGCGTCAGGTTCCGGCCCATCCAGACCGTGGCCGACGCCAGGGCGACCATCAGGCTGTAGTAAATCGCTACGCCGCAGGCCAGGTAGACAACGTACAGCACCACCTGGATCGGACTGGGCACATAGGCCAGTCGCAACAGGGCGTAGCCCAAAAGCACGAGCCCCAAGAAGAAATTGGAAAGCGACGACCATTCCACGCGGCGGAGCGAGACGAGAAACTGCGCGTCGATGGGCTTCAAGAGGATGAAGTCCAACCCCCCGGTGCGGATCAGGTCGGTCAACTCATCGACATTTGTCATGAAGAACGACTGCACTAGCGAGTTGATCAATAGACTGGTGGCGAAGAAAATGAAGAACTGGTATTCCTGCCAGCCCGTGTTCTCACCAATCGAATTCGTGAAGCGGAACACGAGCAGATAGAAGGCCAGGTTCAGGAACATCCAGGCCATCGAGGTGACCGAGTCGATGAGGAAATTGGCGCGGAAGGTCATGTCGCGAACGAGGCTGTTCCGCGCGAAGGTGGCAAAGACGCGAAAATAAGCGGCGACTGTCTGCATGCGGTCAACCTCCGAAAGCGCTGTAGCGCCGCACGCCGTAGTGGAACATCGTTCGCGCTGTGGCGTAGAAGAACACGATCCAGAAGGCCTCGGCCGCCAGCCCCAGCACCAAGTCCCAGCCGATGACCTTGTGCAGGAACACGGCCGCCGGGAAATAGGCCAGGTATTGCAGCGGAATGATCTTCATCACCAGCGGCCAGTAGCCGGGCATCATGTCCAGGGGAAACATGTGGCCGGAAAAGAAGAAGTTCATCAGCATGTAGACAAACAACAGTGAGCTGACCTCGAGAAACCAGAAGCCGATCATGCCCAGCGTGGCCTCCAGGAAGAACCCTAGCAGGAACGACATCAGCAGCGAGGCGACGAAGGCCAGCAGTGTCACGGCGTCCGGCCAGCCGTTGAAGAAACCGCGGCAGAGCCAGAAGACCAGCGCGAAGGGCCCCACGGCCACCCCGTAGTAGACCAGCTTGTGGGCCAGCCGGTTCATCAGCGCGAAGCCCAGCATGTCGACCGGCTGCAGCAGGTACTTCTTGATCGTGCCTTCGCGGATATCGCGGGCGATGCTCGACGCCAGGCCCGGCATGCTGGAGAAGGCCCTGCCGACCATGGCCAGCAGGTAATAGGCGATCAGCTCGTTGTAGTTGTAGCCGACGATCTCGTTGTGGCCGCTGCCCATGCCCTTGAAAATGGCGTCCCAAAGAAAGATCTGCGAGACGATCGGCAGAAAGCGCATGAGCGTGCCCAAGGCAAAATCGACACGATAAACGAGTCGCTCGGCAATGCTAATGCGGAGAATAGTGAAATAGAGCATGGCGAAAAGGGAAAGGAAATTCGAAATCCGAATATCGAAATCCGAAACAAATTCAAAATCAGAATCGGAAAACTCTAAATTCCAAAACTACCGTCAACTCTGCACGGGGGGCGAGAAACCACGAAAGACACGAACTACACGAAAGGCGGATTTTTTCGTGTATTTCGTGTCTTTCGTGGTTTCCTTCTTCACATCGTTGGTGGTTTATTATGCCGTTTGTGTCATTGAATGTTTAATGTCTTGAATCTGTTTCGATTTTCGACATTCGTATTTCGTATTTCTGTTGCACGTGGTTTTCATTCTTCCCGATTGTCCTTAAAAACTTTGGCGATGATCTCTTCCAGCGGCGGGTCTTCGACGCTGACGTCCTCGATCGCATGGCAGGCGAGGATGGAGGAGAGAACCTCCGTGACCCGACTCCGCTCGATCCGCAGTTTCGCCCGGGGCGGCTCGATCGAGAGCAATTCGCCGTAGCGGCCCAGGTCCTCGGGCAACTGGCCGTCGGCGGCCAGCAGCGAGATGACCTTCTGGCCGCCGAAGCGGTCCAGAATGCCTGCCAGCGAGCCGTCATAGATGATCCGCCCTTGGGCGATGATCACCACGCGGCCGCACAGCGCCACGACGTCTTTCATGTAGTGGCTCGTCAGCAGGATCGTCACGTTCCGCTCTTGCTGGTACTGTTTCAAGAACGTCTGGATATTGTGCTGGGCGACCACGTCCAGGCCGATCGTCGGCTCGTCGAGGAACAGCACCTCCGGCCCGTGCAGCAGTGCGGCGATGAGTTCCATTTTCATCCGTTCGCCCAACGAAAGCTCGCGCACCGGCCGATTCAGCAGATCCCGGACGTCGAGCATCTCGGCCAGGCCGTCGCGGGTCGTTTGGAACTGCTGCGGCTCGATACGATAAATGTGCTGGTGCAAGCGGAATGACTCGGCGGCGGGCAGGTCCCACCAGAGTTGGTTCTTCTGGCCCATCACCAGGGCGAAGCGGCGGCGGTAGGCGTTCTCGCGTTTCCACGGCACATGGCCCATGACCGACGCCGTGCCGCTGGTTGGCGTGAGCACGCCGGAGAGCAGTTTCAGGGTGGTCGTCTTGCCGGCTCCGTTGGGTCCCAGGAAGGCGACGAATTCGCCCGGCTCGACCGCCAAATCAACGCCGCGGACGGCCTCGACGATGCGGATATCGCGATGGAAAAGCCCGCGAATGGAAGCCCCCAGTCCTTCCTTTTTCTGATAAACGCGGTAGGATTTCGACAGTTTGGCGAGTTCGATGATTGGCATGATGTACCATCATTATAGCCAATTCAGACTGAACGCCAACGGCGGTGCGGCGGCCTTGAGCCGATTGCGCTGTTCGTATTGCCGGTCGAAGTCTGCCGCGTTAGCGACACCATGTGAATAGCCGCGGGTGGAGCGCAGCGCAACCCGCGGCTATGATATGCCAATGCGATCTCAGCCGCGTTAGCGGCGACACATTCCCTGCTCGATGAATATCGGCGATTGCTATGCGAAAACAGCGTTCCGTACGGCGAGCCATACCTCGCGTGAACCCTGTCGTGCCACTACGTGGCACACCCAACCAAATGAATCTGACTCCGCGAGTTGCGCTGCGCTCCACTCGTGGCTATTCACAGGTGACCGCTACGCGGTCGCAAGCCTGGCCTTGTCGCCCGCACTTGAACTCCCGCGTTGTACGGCGACCATCGGCGAAATGCCGGCTAGGTCTTGCACCGGAACCCATACCCCACGCATTTGCCGGTTGCACCGCATTCGGCGGTGCGGCCTTCATCGGTTCGAGGGATCGGTCGCCTGCTGTTTGATCTTCTCGGCCTGGGCCGGATTGTGCGGATCGTGGAAGTGGCGGAGGAAGTGGGCCGTGGACTCCTCGATGCCCCACTCGTGCAGAAGCTGGACGCGCTGCGAAATGCTGATATCGTACAGCCCTCCGATCTGTTGGGCGGAGAACATCGGGAACAAGGCGACAGCCGACTCCATGTCGTTCTCGATGGAGAACTCGATCAGCCGTTTCACGTCGTCGTGCATTGCCAACATCGCTACCCTCGCATAACTGTCCGCGGAGACACCGCGGCGCCAGCCGGAAAATCCCAGCCGAAGAACCGCCGTGGTGGTATCCGGATAGCATTTTATGCCGCACCCTGTCCGAAGGAAATACGCGCGTCGGAGCGCATTGTCAGGAAATATGGCGGTGCAGCGCCATCAATGGTATCGCCAAGGCGGCCAAGGCGAAAATAGCCGCCACGATGGGAACGATCCACGTCGCCAGATACCAAAGCCGCCTGAGGATGAAGGCCTCCGGGTCCCGCGAGAAAAGCTTGACCACGCCCCAGTTCACCAGCGGCCAGCAGCCGGCTACCAAAAGCCCCAGGTACCAGAAGCGGCAAAGGCAAAGAGCGAAGTCGAAAACCGCCTGTGTCGTATCGGGCAGTTTCATGCCATATTTCGTAAAAGCCTTTCCCACGGAGAAGGAGGCAACCACCAGGGCCGCGCACAATACGCTCCAGAACACCGCTTGGGTTGCTCCGATCACAAGGGCCCGGGAACCCTTGCTCCGTGGCGTTCTGGCGAGCATCGCGAGTTCTCCTTACTGGTCTGTCAACTCTTCCAGCGCCGCGGCGAAGGCCCCATAGGCCCCGGCGTCGAAGAGCACAAAACGCACGCGCTCCGGCTTGCTGTGCTGGCGGAGGAAATCGATCGCCGTTTGCAAGGCCACACGAGCCGCCAGGTCCATGGGATAGCCATACGCGCCGGTGCTCAAGGCGGGCAAGGCAATTGTGCGGCAGCCGTGTTCGACAGCCAGTTCCAGTGAACGGCGATAGGCTCCAGCCAACAACTCGGCCTCGCCCCGCTGCCCGCCCCGCCAGACCGGGCCCACGGAATGCACCACGTAACGGGCCTTGAGGTTCCCGGCCGCCGAGATCACGGCCGAGCCGGTGGGGCAGCCTTGCGGATATTTGGCGTCGGTCTCGGCCATGATCGCCGGTCCGCCGCGGTCATGGATCGCGCCGTCCACCCCACCTCCGCCCATCAGGCGGCTGTTGGCCGCGTTGACGATCGCGTCGGTCTCTTCCAACGTGATGTCGCCTTGATGGAGTTCCAAGATCTGGCCGGAAATGATGGTTTGCATGGAAATCAATCCTTGATATCTTCCGCAAAGGCCTTCGAGTTCAGCTCCGCGCCGGTGGCGTGCCGTGTGAGCTGGTTCCAGTCCAGCGTGTCGCCGGGCGCGAAGACGCGCTCGCGCATGAAGCGGCCGACCGCCGCATTGCCCACGTAAACGGCCGTCGCCGGGGCAGTGCGGAGCACGTCGCGGGCGATGGCATGGTGTACCTGCGAGGCAAACAACTGGCCCAGCATGTAGCTCTGGTAGTAGACCGGGTTGGTGGCGATGTGGATCTTGCTGGCGTAGTCGGGCTCGTTGCGTCCCTCCGGCCGCTTTACTTCCTGGTACTTCTCCACCAGGTCCCACCAGACGCGGTTCAGGTCTTGTTCCGGGTTGTCGTACAGGGCCATCTCGAAACGGAACACGACCTGGCACCAGCGGGAAAACACCAACAACTGGTTCCGCTGGAGCTTGTGCGACGCCCGGGCGAATTTCTCCGCGTCCGGCACGTGTACGCCCATCTCCCGCAGCCAACGCGGATCGCCGGCCAGCCGCTCGAACATCATCGCCACGCCCTCGGTGTTCAGAGGGTGCGACTCGACCCGCAAGACATAAGGGATGCTCCGCGGCAGGTTCTTCTCATAGGCCGCATGGCCTAGCTCGTGGAGCATCGTCCCCAGCCATTCCCGGCCCGGCACCACGTTGGCCAGCACGCGGACGTCGCCCTCGCGGTCCATGTCCTGGCAGAAGGCGTGCGGGCACTTGCCCGGCTTTTCGAAAAGGTCGCTGCGGGCCAACACGTCGTCGATCGGCAGGCCGATGCCTTCGTAAAACTTGCGGACGGTCTTAATCGTGTCGATGGGGCGGTAGATCGGCTCGAAGTTGCCGTAGATGGCCGGTGACTCCTGGAAGAACGGGTCCTGATAGTGCCACGGCCGCAAGTCAGTGATGTCCGTGCCGCATTGCCGGGCCAGGGCCGCGTCGATCTCGGCCTTGGCCGCATGGAACGGCCCGCGGGTCAGGGCGTCGAGCTCGTCGAAAATCTTCAGCACCTGCTCCTGGCTTTGTTCGGCCAGGGCAAGCTGCATGACGTGGAAATCTTTGAAGCCCAGTTGCCGAGCCGCTTGGTTCCGCAAGCGGGCCAACTTCTTCAGGTCCGGCGCGAGGACCGGCCCCACGGCCTTGCTCGCCTCCCAGACCGCCCTTCGCCGGGCGGAATCGCTGGACGTCCGCAGGACCTCGCGGACCTCGTTTTCGGTCAGTTCCTTCCCGCCGACGCGGGCACGATAAACGCTGTAGGCCTTTTCCACCGTGTTGGAACGGGAAGTGATCTCCTTGATCAGCGCGGGGTCGATCTGCTGGGCCAGATACTGGAGATAGAGCACGGCGATTTGCCGGGCGACCAGCGGATCGCGGACCGGCTGCTTGTGGATCGCCTTCAGTTCGGCGAACTTCTCGCGGTTGGCCAGCAGCAGGTTGAGCCGCGTCTCGATCTGCTCTTTCTTCTGAAAGGCCGCATCGCTGCCCGTCGTGTTGGCTTCCCACCAGCAGCGGCAAGACTCGCGTTCCAGGGGGCGGACCGTCGCCTCGTGCCGGGCGATAAACTGTTTGGCGAGCGAATCATTGTCGTTCGGCTCGGCGGCCGTGGTAGATGCCATGATCAGTGTGCCGGCCAGGGCGGCCAGCGGAAAGAGGAGGGGGTGGCGGATAGTTCTCATCGTCCAGTCCAAAGAATGTTGGCGGGCAGAGTTGCGATCTCCACCATACTAACCCGAAGCCTAAGCGAGGGCAACTGTTTTGCCAACCATTTCTTGGGCTTTTCTTGCCCGGAGAAGCTGCCACAAAGCGAAGCCGGAACAGACAGTTACATCGAAAACGCGGGAACCATCGTCTTTGGGGCAGATCCGTTTGGTCAGGTTCATGCGCCAAGACGCCAAGATGCAATGGGAAGAAGAGAATTGGTGAAAGGAATATGCGGGAAAGGAAAATAAAGATAATGAGAAGCGGGACTTGAGCGTTTCGCGATTCTCCCCGGTGCTTTTTCACGTTTGACACATCTTCCTTTCCCCATTTTCCTTTCCTTCCTCCTCGTCTTTCTTGCGTCTTGGCGCGTTTGCGTGAATCCTGCCTGGACACATCGCCGTCTTTGGCAAAAGCCCGCGCTTAACCACTCCGGCTCGGGAATTCGCGTAGGCCGCAGTCTAATTCCATTCCCCTAAAGTCATGGTAGAATACGTGCGTTCGGACGTCGTTGTTGTTATCAAGTAATATCCCTGAGAAACTTGCTTTAGCAAGTTCCTCCCGCTGAGCGAGCAAGCCCCATGTTCCAAGACGAATTACCCGACGATCTCGTCGATTTTATCGAGTCCGATCGCCGCCTGGAGTACGACGCGTCGACTTGCGAAATCGGCGTCTTCACGTTCCGCACGCTGGACGAGATCGAGCAAATCGACCTGACTGTCAGCGACAAAGAGCACAAATCGAAATGCACGATCCGGGCATTCGACCTTGTGAAATCGTGCGAAGGCTACGATCCGCGGGGAATCTTCGTCTATATTCCCTCGCTACGCAAGTATGGCTCGTATGACCGCGAAGACGAACTTCTCATTACCTACCGGGGTATGTCGTGGTCCGATTTTCTGGCCAACCCGGCGCGGTACATCAACGCCGCCTGGGACAACGACCCGGAAATCGCCGAGGCGACCTTCTCGGAAGCGGCGGCCGATCGCCTCGCGGAGGTCTACTCGGCTGCCAACGGCGTGGAGGCGCATAGCCTGCGTGCGATTTTGCAGGAAAGGTACATCCGCGCGGAGGTCGTGGGCGAGTCACTGCAAAACGCGGCAGGTCGCCTTCCGCTAGGCCAATCGCTGGCGCCGCGAATCTGGGTGCGGGAAGGCGATGCGGGGCGCGCACGGGAGATCATCGCGGAGTTTATAAACCAAGCTCGCCAACTGCCGTTCGGCTCCGCTGATCTTGCGAAACTGGACGATCCGACAGAGGTCACGTTTCCGTGCGAGGAGTGCGGCGAGATTCTCGCTTTTTCTGGCAGATGTCGGGGGCACGTGGAGACATGTCCGCATTGCGGGAATTATGTGGACGTGCCGGACGCCGATGCGAAACTGGACGATTCGACAAAAGTCACGATTCTATGTCCGAAGTGCGGCGAGATGCTCGCCTTTCCCGGCGAAAGTCGGGGCTACGTGGAGACCTGTCCGCATTGCGGGAACTATGTGGATGTACCAGACGCCTAAGGTCAGCCGATCTCGTCCAACAGGCGGTCGACGGCCACGTCGAGCTTGCCGGACGTCTCGTAGGTGCCGGAGGCAATCTGCGCACGGAGCGACTGCACGCGGTCCTGGCGAATGTCCGGCGCCTGCTTGGCCTGCTCGACCAGGCGGCCCATGTCGGAGATGTTTACTTCGTCTTGAATGTTCGCCGACTCCACTTGCGAGGCGGAACTGGCAGCCCGGGCCGTGTGCGGGGCACTGATGGCTTGCGGGCCGTGTACTTGTGCGAGGCCGTAAATCTGCATTGCTACTTCTCCTTCAATTCTACTCTATTTTCACCAGCCGCACGCACCATCCGCCATGATTCAACGAGCGGTTCTTCTGCCAGAACCCTTTCGACCGCCCCGCACCCTTCCAACCCGGGAAACTGTCCCAGACCAAGGTGCTCGCAGAGCGATCCGTCCTATTGTTTGCTTCGGTTCTCCACACGGTTTGAAATGACGCGAAACGCACCGGCAGGCAGAGGTCCGTTTCGTTCTCGACCGTTTGCAATCAAGCCTGCTCCGTTGTCATCGGCGATGTTTGCTGGGGGATTCAGGGAATCCTCTAATGCTCGAATCCTACCGAAAAACGCCCTTTCACGAATGATATCGCCTGTGCGGCCTCAGTCGGGGCGCGCGTGTGGCACGAGGGCAACAAGCGTTCTGTTTTCACCACTTGACTCTGCCGATCATGCAGCACTGGTACCTATACGATATTCCACTACGCAAGGTTCTAGGAATTGGACCGGCTCCACGGATTTCGCGGCCAGCGACAGGATTCCGGATTATAGGTCCAGCGCGAAGTTGGAACAAGATCAATCGGGCGGCGAGCTGAACTAAGTTTCCCGAATCCGCCTATCTATCCAACACCCCCTAAAACTCCGATGGCTGGACTTTTAAACCCTTCAGAAAGCCAATTGGAACGAAATTCGCATGCGAACTGAAACACACGGCGAGTGTCTTTCGTATTAGATGCAGAAAGGTCATTGTCATGAACACGCAGCCGCAGTCCGAAACTCCTACCGGAGCACTAATCCGCGAACTCTGGGACGTTCCCATTCGGGTCCGCCTTGAGCCTTATGTCGCCTTCAGCCGTTGGCTGGATGCGGAGTTGCAGAAACTCGTGCTCCAATGGCAGGATAAGGCGGCTCCGTGTGCCAAGTTTCGACGCCGCTAGAGATTTAGCACCCCCCCTGCTTTGCAGGTGTTCTTCGTCAGCATGTGGGACTTGCATTTGCTTTCTTCGTCTACGTTGCTTAGAGGTATCCGTTTCTGTCATGCCGCGGGTGCAACAACTTTAATGCCAGGGCAAGCTGTGATGGACCCAAACTACTCCCCATCGCCGGTTCCAGCAGGGCCTGATTGCCCTCAGGATGGTACAAATCCAGTCACCGGTTGCCCGTTTTCGAGCAGCACGGAAAGCGAATTCCTGGCGGTGGAGGCTGCCTTTGTCCAGTCGCTTGGCTTGCCAGGCGGCGCACCTGGCCATTCTTGTGGCCCGCAAGGATGCAGCCCATTATCTCTCGGCCTGCCCCAAGACCTCGGCGAAGGGTACGTAGGCCAACGCCCCAAAGAGCCGGTGCGTCTGTAATTTGGCCTTCAGCACCCACGGTGAATTCACACCGCAGAGAAACCTCGCCAAGGCGCGGGCCTCGCCCAGCACGCGCTCCTGCTCGCGGCGGAGCGTGTCCACCTGCGACCAGAGGGCCGGATCGATCTGGAATTTCGGCCGCGGCGGCAGTTTTGCCGGCTTGGCGCCCCGCCGACACCAAGAGCAATGGCCGCAGGGCCGATCCCGTGGGTCGCCAAAATGCGCGCCCAACGCCCCCACCTGACAGCCGTCCTGCTCGACCCAATGGGCAACCTGGCGGAGTCGCTGGATCTCGCGCGTCTCTCGCTGCAACACACGGTCGTAGAGCGATTTGGCCAACGCCACCAGATCGCTCGGACGCTTGCACACGTGAAAGCGCTGCCGAATGCCCGCGGTCCGCAGTTCCAGCCAGCGCTTTTCGGCCAGGTAATCCAACGCCCTGACAACGCGGTCGCGCGGTTCGCCGATCGCCTGGGACGCCTGATCCAAATCGATATGGAACCAGGTCTTCGCCTTGTAGGCTTGGGCCAAGACCTTCTGCACGAACGTCTTGCGTTCGCCTTCGAACTGCTGCAGGATCTCGGCCGAGGTGACCAGCGGCTTGAATTGGTACTCGGAATAGAAAGGCGTGCCCGCGTCGATGTGGCCCAGCAACTCCATGTAGGTCAGCAGGGTGCGGACGACCGTGTTTCTGATGTCGTGCGTGGCGGACAGGTCGTAAACGCTGACGTCAAAATCGTCGCCTTGGCTGAAAACCTCCTGCACCAGCGCGGCAACGGCCGCTTGCGTCGGCGTGTCGCCATAGGCGAAGTTTTCCAGCACATTCAGGTCGTCCGGGCAGAAGAACATCTCGCAGGTGGCCGGCTTGCCGTCGCGGCCGGCGCGGCCAACTTCCTGCGCGTAGTTCTCCAGGCTCTTGGCCGGGTTGTAGTGATAAACGTAGCGAATGTTGGCTTTGTCGATGCCCATGCCGAAGGCGATTGTGGCCACCACGATCCCTTGCTGCGCGTGGATGAACCACTCCTGGGTCTCGCGGCGCTGGTCGTCCTCCATGCCGGCATGATAGGGCCGGGCGGCCAGTCCGGTCTTGGCCAGTCGTTGGGCAAGCTCCTCGGCCGTGCGCTGCAGCGTGACATAGACAATGGTCGGTCCCGGTTCGCGCTGGGCCAGGGCGGCAAAGAATTGTTCGTCGCGCTGGGCCACAGTGACCGGCGTACCCAGCAGGGCTAGGTTCGGCCTGTAAAAGCCGGTACGGATCGCGCATCCGCTCTCGATATGGAAGAAGCGGCAGATATCGCCCAGTACCTGGGGTGTGGCGGTGGCCGTCAGCGCCAGCACACGCTCGGCCCGGCAGAGTTGGGCAAAGCGGGCCAGCCGCAGATAATCGGGCCGGAAATTATGGCCCCACTCGGAAATGCAGTGGGCCTCATCGACGGCGAACAGCGAAATGGCGGTCCGCTGGATCACTTCGCAGAAGCGTTCGTTGACGAAGCGTTCGGGGGCGACGTACAGCAGCCGCAGCCGGCCCGAGCGGACGTCGTCCATCACCGTGCGGTATTCGTCCAGGTCGAGGGTCGAATCGAGCCGCCGCGCCGCGATGCCGCGGGCCGCCAGGGCGTCGATCTGGTCTTTCATCAGGGCGATCAGCGGCGAGACCACCAACGTCAGGCCCGGCAGCACCAGCGACGGCAACTGGTAGCAGAGCGATTTCCCCCCGCCGGTGGGAAAGACGGCCGCTGCCGATTTGCCGGCCAGCAGATGCGAGATAACCTCGCGTTGTCCGGGTTTGAAGTCGGCGAAGCCGAAATATTGGCGGAGCACGGGCAGAGCATCCGGCGGGGCGGCCGGCAGGGTTGTTGACGCGGTCATGGGTCGCGCCTCCAGGGGTTTGTGGGTGGACACTTGAACAGATTCCATTATGATACCAGAAACTTCGGGCTTGGCAAGAGGTTGCTCAAGATTCTTTGCAAAAAGCCGCGCACAGTTCAATTTGCGGCATGGTTCAATTCAAAGGCCGCAAGGGTGGCACCTGTAGGGAACGGCGACGGCAAAGTGTTACCCTGCTTTGAAACACGCCAAAATCCGCGCGAACCGACTCTTCTGCTCCCAACTCGTCGCACGGATCGCCCGGCAGGTGAGGCAGGCATAGAACCTGCATTCCCGTTTTGCCCCTTCCATCTTTCAGGCAAGTCGCACGCAATGCCGGGGCCCAATTGCAAGTCGAGAGTCGGGCGGATAGCTTTATAGGCTGAAGGGGATAGAGTCCCCCGAAACCGCCATTCTCTAGCTGATGACTCCTACGCTGATGGCCCGGCAGCCGTTACTCTCCGCTCACTTCGATCACCGCTTTGATCACGCCGTCGCGATAGCCGGCCACCAGTTCGAATGCGGCGGCGACTTCGCTCAGCGGAAAACGATGGGTTAACAGCGGCGCGGGGTCGAGCCGCCGCTGGGCAATCCAATCGATCACGGGGACCACGCAAGCATTCTGTCGGCGCACGGCCTGGAAACGCAACTCGAAGCGGCGCATGCCGTGCGGATCGAACGTCAGGGCGTCGACCGGCGGAATGCCGACGAGCATCACAGCGCCGCCGGGCCGCAGGAGCGATTGTGCCTGCTCTAGGCAGGCCGGATCGCCGGAACACTCGAAGACCAGGTCCAATCCCAGCGGCTCGGCTTGGGCGACTGCCGCCAGAAGATCGCCCTGCCGCGGGTTCAAAACGGCGTCGGCCCCGCACTGCCGGGCGGCCACAAGACGCTCATCCAAGAGATCGGTCACCCAGGCGGTGCAAGACGCGGTGGCTTTGGCGCAGAGCAGCACGGAAAGGCCGATGGGGCCAGCGCCGAGGACGGCGATCTTCATGCGGGCGGCCAATTGCGAGAGCCGCACCGCGTGCAGGCCGATCGACAACGGCTCGACCAGCATGGCCTCATCCAGCGACATGGTATTTGGAATCACCGCGCAGCACGTGGCCGGCGCGACGTAACGCTGGGCCAGTCCGCCGGGGGCCTGGCCGGGAGAGCCCATGAAGAGCAGCCGGCGGCACGTATGGAAGCGGCCGCTACGGCACTGGTCGCATTGGCCGCAGGGGAACGCCGGATCGATGGCCACGCGGTCACCCGCTTTCAGCCCCTGCGCGGCCGAACCGGTTTGCAGCACCGTGCCCGAACACTCGTGCCCGACGGTGGCCGGGTATTGCAGAACCTGGTCGCCGATACGTCCGTCGAGGTAGTAGTGAACGTCGGAGCCGCAAATGCCCACACGATCGATTTGCAGCAGCACGTCGCCGGGCTGCTGGAGCACAGGCTCGGGGGCGTCGAGCAATTCGATCTGGCGCAGCGCGGTGAAGCAGGCGCGTTTCATGGGTCTTTCAGGTACGTGGTATCAGCCAGGGCGATGCCGGCCATGGTGAGATGCGGCACGAAGCGGGCGGCCGAGCCCATGAGCTGCGCGACGACCGGGCCTGCTCCGCCGGTGAGGAAGACCTCGGCATCCTTATGGCCGGTGAGTTGTTCGACCAGTTGCCGCACGGCCCCGACAGCGCCCCAGAACAGCCCCGAACGCATGGCGGCGACAGTGGCGGTGCCCAGGGCGTCCGGCGGCTCGGCCAGTTCGGCCATATCGATCTGCGGCAACAGATCGGTGAATTCGTGCAGTGCCCGGGCCGACATGGCAATGCCCGGCAGGATTGCCCCGCCGCAGAAGGCCCCGGCGGCATCGAGCAGGTCGACGGTAATGGCCGAGCCGACGTCGACGACGACGGCCGGGCAGCCCGGTGTTCGCAGGCGGTTGGCGGCCAGGGCGTCCAGCAGCCGATCGACGCCGACCATGTCGGGGCGCGGCAATTTGACGGCCAGCGGCAGATCGCCCGAGGTCAGCAGCATGATTTCGTCGTCTGCGCGATGATCGCGGAGCCAATCGATCAGGCGCGAGGCAGCCGGACGGTTGACGCTGCCAATGTGCCAACGGAGACGCACGGGGCTGCTCTGTTGCGCTTCCTCGCATTGTGCGAAACCCTTCAACCATGAGTGAAGCTGGTCGAACTCCGGCAATCGGCCGGTAAGGTGCAGGGTGTTTTCTGGCTCGGGCAGGCCGGTACCAACACTGCACCGAAACAGGCCGAGCTTGATCCGCGAGTTGCCAACGTCGACGGCGATAAGGGGAGTAGGTAACATCGACCTACCACCTCTCTACCGGTTTCTGCAATGCTTGGGCGACCGCGCCAACCAACTGGTTCAGGCCCTGGCCGGTGACGGCGGAGATCAAGAGTACATCGCGACCCAGCAGTTCAGTCAACTGGCGGCGGATCTCTTCGGCCTTGGGAAGATCGGCCTTGGTGACGACGGTGATCTCCTGCCGGGCGGCCAGATCGGCGCTGTATTGCTCCAGTTCCTTGCGGATCGTGCGATAGTTCAGGATCGGATCGGTGGCGTCGATTGGCTCAGGCTCGACGAGGTGGACGAGGATGCCGGTCCGCTCGATGTGGCGGAGAAATTCGTGTCCTAGACCTGCGCCGGCGTGGGCGCCTTCGATCAGCCCGGGGATGTCGGCCATGACGAAAGAGCGATCGCCGTCGATCTGCACGAGGCCCAGGTTGGGATGCTTGGTGGTGAAGGGGTAGGAGGCGATTTCGGGCCGGGCGCGGGAAAGGCGGCTGAGCAAGGTGCTCTTGCCGGCATTGGGCATGCCCACCAGGCCGACGTCGGCGATCAACTTCAGTTCCAACCGTACGGTGCGGACCTCGCCCGGCTCGCCGGGCGTCGATTGCCGCGGTGCCCGATTGGTGGCGGTCTTGAAACGGTTATTGCCCTTGCCGCCGTTACCGCCGCGGGCCACGACGACCTGGTCGCCCGCTTTGGCCAGGTCTTTCAGCACGTGGCCATGCTCGGCGTCGATGATCACGGTGCCCGGCGGGACGGCGATCGTATAATCTTTGCCGGAGGCCCCGTGGCAATTGGTGCCGCTGCCGTTTTCGCCCGGCTCGGCCTTCCATGACTTACGGTGGGCGAGCATGGCCAGACTATCGACCCCTTCGCGGGCGACGAGGATCAAGCTGCCGCCGTCGCCGCCGTCGCCGCCGTCGGGACCGCCCAAGGGCACGTACTTCTCCCGCCGGAAGCTGACGCAACCGTCGCCCCCCTTGCCGGCCTCGAACGAAACCACCACTTCATCAACAAACATCACTGTCTCGCTGCTGAGTTAACGCGTCGCGGGCTGCGACTCGATTTGTTTCTTCAGTTCCGCGGCCTGTTCCGCGTCGAGCAACTGCATGACCTGTGTGGCCGTGTCGCGCTGAAGCTGCTGCATCTTCTCGCCGGCCTTCTCGTAAACCACCGTCAGCCGCTGCCGTTGCTCGGCGCTCAGCCCGATCTTTGCCTGCAAGGCCGGATCCGAGAGCGCGCCGGCGGCCGACAACTGGAAGGCGATCTTCTCGATCGTCTGCAACTGGCGGGGGGTGAGAATCGCTTCCGCCTTGCGCCGGGCGTTGTGGGCGAGTTGCGATGCCTGATCGGAGAAGCTCTTGCCGCGGCTCTGCTGCTCTTCCGCTGAAAGTTCCGCATAGGACTTGTCCAATTTCTGCAGCGAGGTTGCAAAGCCGTCGGAAACGGCCTTGAGTTGCTGCTTCTGCTCGGGTGCCAGGCCGATATCGTGTTGCACCCCCTCCATGCTCAGGGGCGTCAGGCCGGGAATCATCAAAAACTTGCTCGAGACCGCCGGCGCGCCGCTACCGGCCCCGGCTCGGTTGGGTGGCGGATTTCGCGGTACCTGGGCCAAGGCACTTCCCAGCGTGCCAAGGACGCAAAGAACTGATAGTCGTGGAAGCCAATATCGAGACATCAGTCATACTCCTTAATATAGGGGGTAAGGGATATCCGGGGACAATTGCAATGTCGTTGGGGGCGATGCCTTAAGGCGTTTTCTGGAAACGGCTTCCGCTTTAAGACGGTGCTCGGCACGCTCGCCCATCTAGGGGAATTGTAACCATTGCCCAAAGCGTTACAATAGAAAATACCTAACCTCGATGCGAATTGCAGTTCTCGAAGATTGCCAGGGGGAGTGCCGCGGATGGGTTCATCGGTTTCTTCTGGGTCAACCTTGCCTCCGCAGTGGGCAGGCAGATCGTTTGGAAAGCGGAGTCAGCCGATATCTGGCCAGTCAACTGGCCGGGTGTGGGGCGTGGAGCGTTGGTTGGTTCGCCGCCTGTTGAGCGTGATCGGCAACCCGCCCATCGCTCTGGTGCTCTGGGACGGTGAAGCGATTGGCCACGCGGCCCCCAAGGCACGGGTGAAAATCCGTGACCGCCGTACGTTTTGGCAGCTTCTGAGCAATGTCTATCTGCACTTCGGTGATGCTTTCAGCGACGGCCGCATCGAGGTCGAGGGCGATTTGCTGGAGTTTCTGGAAATCATCTACGGCGCGGAAGACGCACAGCCGCGCAACCGCCTGGCGGCTGCATTGGCCGATTGGCGCAGCAAGCCGCGAGCCAACACGCTGGGCGGCTCGCGCTCGCACATCTATCACCACTACGACATCGGCGACGACTTCTATCGTCTTTGGCTCGATCGGGAAATGGTTTACACTTGTGCCTTTTTCCCCTCGCCTGCGGTTTCACTGGAAGAGGCCCAGGCGGCCAAGCTGGAATTGGTCTGTCGCAAGCTCTGGCTCAAGCCGGGCGAGACGGTGGTCGAAGCGGGATGCGGCTGGGGGGCGCTGGCGCTTTACATGGCGCGGCATTACGGCGTGACCGTAAAGGCCTATAATGTCTCCCATGAGCAGATCCGCACGGCCCGGCAGCGGGCCAAGGCCGAAGGGCTGGAGGCCCGCGTCGAGTTTATCGAAGACGACTACCGCGCAATTCGCGGCCGTTTCGACGTGTTCGCGTCGGTCGGCATGTTGGAGCATGTCGGCGCGGACCACTATCGCCAGTTGGGCGAGGTAATCCACGGCTGCCTGCGGCCCGGCGGCCGCGGTATCCTCCATACGATCGGCCGCGACTATCCAGGTTGTCTGAACGCCTGGATCGAGCGGCGGATCTTCCCCGGGGCCTACGCGCCGAGTCTGCGCGAGATCATGCAAGTGCTGGAACCGCGATCGTTCTCGGTGCTGGACGTGGAGAACCTGCGGCTGCACTACGCCCTGACCCTGCAGCACTGGCACGAACGCTTCGAGGCCGTCGCGCCGCGCGTGGAGGCGATGTTCGACGCGGCTTTCGTGCGGGCCTGGCGGCTCTACCTTGTCGGCTCGCTGGCCGCCTTCCGCACCGGCTCGCTGCAGCTTTTCCAAGTACTCTTTGCCCGGCACGGGTGCAACGAGATCCCCTGGACGCGGCAACGGCTGCTGGCCGAGTAAAAACAGAAACAGCTATTGGGTTATCGGCGGTTCTTTTGTATTATCCGCCGCATGACGCCACTGGATGTGCTCCGCTCCATAACTGAGGCCGAAATTGGCCGGGAAATCATTCGCCTCGTTCCCCATTGGTACGAGGCCCAATGCGGCCCGGAAGAATTCTCCATTTCCGTCGGCCCCTCCTACACGGTCCACTTTTGCAACCATCGCAAGCTCTCGGGGAACCTCAGCGAGTTGCTGGCGATTATCCAAACCCGCACCGAACAACTCCCCCTGGACCGTTTCCTGGAGTATGCCGGGGCCACGGACGTGCTCACGGAGAGCTTCGCCACGGAGTGGCTGCGGATGCAGTCGCGGGAACCGGATTGGGTAAAACTCATCAAGTACCTGGAGAGCGTTTCGCGGCGGACGAGCGAGAACCTGCCGGTCGCCCTGACGCTTCTCGTCCGTTCCGGCGCGGGCGTGGGTGACATTACGCAGACCCATCTACAGAAATTCTTCGATCGGCTGGCCGCCTCGCCTTCCACGTTCACCTATCTTGCTGTCGACGCCGACCTGCGCCTGATGAACTACGGCTCGGTGGAATGGTCGCACATCAACAACGCCACGTCCTGCAAATACTATCCCGAGTTCCTGCACCCGATCCACAGCGTGATGGACGAGACGGACCTCGTCGCCCATCTTACGCCGCACGGCGACCTCGTGATCATGAACAAGGCCGGCGTACTGGCCACGAAACGCAAGAAAAAGTGGCGGCTGTACGACACGCGGCAATTCCGCAGCAGCCTGGCCTATTGCCTGGGCAGCCAAAATGTCGCCGCCAATCTCGTGGAAGTGGTCTTCGATCTCAGCTTCAAACGCCAAGGGGCGTTGCTGATTTACGACCCCGAGCATCGGATTTTCGAGCGGATCCTCAATCCGGTCAGCATTTTGAATCCCGAGATTGCCATGTTGCCGCCGCCGAAAGCCAATGGCAACGGGCATCCCAACCGGCCCTGCGGGCAAGTCCTGATCGGCAGTTCGATTGAAGACATCGCCATCGGCAAGCGGGCCGGTTCCATCAAGCGGAAAAGGCAACTGGTGGAAATGGCCTGTATCGACGGGGCCATCGTCTTCGACGACACCCACCTGCTGGCGGTCGGGGCGCTGATTCGTTCACATCCCGATGCCGGCAGCCAATTGGGCGCCAGGATCACGGCCGCAAAATCGGCCTATCATTGGGGCGCTCACCCTATTGCCATCAGTTCCGATGGCGACGTAACTCTCCATTTCCAGAGTCGTTGCGGCGACCAGTGTTGCGACGCCGTGATGAACTTTCTCTAGAACCGCGTCGCGATATTCAACGCGGCAAAGGGGCCGTTGCCCAAGTCCACGCGATCGGAACTCGTGGAGGACGACGAGATTCCCTCGAACATATAGCGGTCGAAGATGAAACCGCCGGAGGCCGTTGCCGTCCAGTGCGGCATGAGGGCCGCCTGGAGTCCCAGGCTTACGCGCTGGTCGTAGATGAATAAGCGGTCGTCCAACTCGGGCCGGTCCAGCAAGCTGTAGGCCTCGTTCGACCAGTCGTAGGCGGCGAAGGCCCTCAAACGGTCGGTGAAGCGGTACTGGGCCTTGATATGGATCGTACGGATGAGCATGTAGGATGCCTGGAACTGCCAGTCGTCGGTGGGCCGCCACATCACCATCATGGGAACGCCGATATTGGCATGGAACTGCGGCGAGGGATTCCAACTGAATGCGACGCCCGGTACGGGGAAGTTCAACTCGCCCATGGGCCCATACGTCAAAGTGAAAAGCCATGCGTTGTGCTCTCCCTGCGGGATCCGCAGCATGGCGTTCATGCCGATATTCATCTCGTGGATCGTGGCGAAGGGGTGGTCGCTGGCCGAGCCGATGCTCACGCCGCCGCCGGTGATCCAGCCGTCCTCAAGCTGTCGACTGTAGCGCAGACCGAAATTGACGCCCCAGAGTTCCGAGGGGAATAGCTGGCCGGTGTCGGGAAGGATGGCGTCCGTCTGAATGAGGTCGTTGCGGACGCCGCCCGTAAGGCTCAAGGCGTTGAGCGGGTCTTTCCACAGCGGATGCGTGAAGGAAAAGTTCTCGCCCACCATTTGAAAGTCGCCCGACTGTTCCAGCACGGGGACCTTGGGCAACCAGATGACCGAGTACCGTACCGAGTCCACGGTGTTCATGCCGCCGCCCCGGCCTCCCTCGCCAAAGCCTCCCATGCCCCCAAAGCCCAGCATGTCGTCGGGCAGCCAGGTCTCGTCGCCGTTGGCGCGGGAATCGAAGCCTGGGCCCGTAGGGGCCATCGGCGGCCAGAAGCCGGGCGCGGCAGGCGGGGCGCTTGAGCCGCGCGGATCCAGCGACGAGTCCGACACTGCGGCACCGGCGTTCGGCGTCTGGTTCAGCGGGATCTGGGGACTTGGAGGGAATCCTTGTTCGGCGAAACCTGGCGGAGGCGCAAAGCCTTGGCCCCGGCAGGCTGCCGCCATTGCGACGGCTAGCCCCAGGGTGAGAACATACCGGCTGAGGTGACGAACGAACTGCTTGATTTTCGCTATCCTTACAATAGGACTAACCCGACGCAACCATCGAGGCTATATTGCTCGCGGTTGAAATTGGCCCCGTCCACACCAACCCGAAGCCTAAGCGAGGCAACGACTTGTGATCCTCGCTTACGCTTCGGGTTGGTATCAATCTCAACCGTTCGCAGTATATACGAATACTCTCCACCAAAACCTTGCCACACCCTGCGGGTCAATCGGCGTGGGCCTCTGCCGTTTTCCGCGGCACGGTCTGGGTTGTGCTCACCAAGACAAATGGGCCGTCTTGGACAAGCCCCACGCCGGGCGCAAAAACCTTCGTCTTGCTCTCTCGGCTTCCCTTGGTCTCCATGCGGACGCAATTGGTGAACGTGCCGGCCGGGGTCACGACCTTCCCGGCCACGTCAATTACTTCCTCTTGCCGCCGGGGCGCATTGGGACTGTGATTGCGGGGCAGCACATCGCCCACCTTGGGCACGGCGGGCAAGACGAGCGTAAACATCGCTCCATGCGCGCCGGACCGCCACCCGCGATGGTTTACGAGGCGGCCTTTGTAGCAGGCCTGGTTGTGGACCCCGAAACAGTACAGCGCCCCGGTCGACTTGTCGATGGCATAATACCGCCAGACGATCTTGGTCGGTTGCCCGTGCTGCTCTTCCTTTTCCTCGACAACCCGCGTCTCGACACCATCGACCACCTTGGTCTTCCGCCGCACCGTCATTGTGCGGATGGTCTCGCCGTTGGCATATCGCAGCCGCAGGCCCGGTTCAAGGTTGAAGTAGGCGTTCTTGCCGGACGCAGAGAGATTCGTCAAATCGACATGCGAGATATGGTCCCAGTAGGGCGATTCCAGAGCAGTGTGGGATGTCGCACTCGCCTTGGAGTTGAGGTAACCAATCAGGATCGCTCCGCAGGCAATTCCGACGATGCTCACCGGAATGACCACCGAGCGAAAACGTACTAATTGCATCAAAGCGTTCCTTCGAATGTTCGGGGCCATGATGAGATGTATTTTACGTGGGGAAGAGAAATGTCATATTCCCACGCGAACGGAAAACCGTTCAGCCCTGAGAACCTATCTCAACAACTGCAAGGGCATCACGAAGACATCGCTCCGAAGCTCTTACTGAAACAGGCTCACGAGTAATTCTAGCTTGCCCTCGGTGACGAAGATATATCGTTTTTTGTACAGCGGTGGCTCTTGCCTAGCGGAACTGTGCAAGTTTCCTGCCCGACCAACTTGTTCGCTATCGCCTATATTATCCAAACAACGCAAAAACGCGGTTATTAAGGCAATCGGCTGTTCAATACTTATCTCCTTTGGGGAAAAAACCGACTTTAACGATTAGCGGCATTATGTCGCATGGGGCTTGCCCCTGCTTGCGAAAAGGACGGGTTGCATGTCAGGAATCACAGGCATCAGCGGATACAATTCCAGTCTCCTGCCATTGCTTTCCGAAACGGAAAGCGGCGCAAGCGATTCATCGATCTTGGATTCGCCTATATCCGGCGATCTGCAAACGACCAATCAAGACGCCAGCTCGTCGACCGCAGCCACGGGGAGTTCTTCCGATCTGCAAGACCAGATCCAGTCGGCCGTTGCGGCGGCCCTGCAAAGCGCCGAGCAGGGGGGCGGTTCGGACCTCAAGGGCGTGGTTTACAGCAGCCTGGTCCAGGTGCTTCAGGAAAACGGCATTGATCCCAAGACCTTGAAGCCGACCAGCAGTACTGCGACTGGTTCGAGCAGTTCGCAGCAGTCCGTGAGTTCCAGCACCAGCGCGATTCTGGCCCAGGTCCTGACTGCCTTGAGCAGTGCCAGCACAGCCAGTAACCCGCTGGCCGAGCTTACGTCATCGCTGGACGACAGCCAGGGATCGGGCGATCTGTCTTCCTTGCTCTCGAATTCCCAGGACGGCACAGATTCAAGCGATCTGCTGTCGTCGCTCTCGGGTTCTCAAGGCGGCACAGATTCCAGCGACTCATTGTCGCAATTCCTGGCTTTGGAAAACGACAGCCAAGGATCGACCGATCTGTCTTCCTTGCTCTCGGCCTCCGGGAGCACGAGCCAGACTTCGGATAGCTTGCTTTCCTCATCCGCTTTTTCTCAAGACAACAACCAGAACTTGCTCGGGTTTTTGTACGATTCAGGGCAATGAGCAGTTCGACAATTCCTTAAATAGGAGTACTTGTTGTGTCCGGTATCAACAGTGTCAGTAGTCTGAATTCCAATTTGTGGCAACTCATGGCGCTTATTGCAAGCCAATCGGCCACCAGCAGCGGCGCCACGCCGTCCACCAGTTCGTCCAGCGCGACGACGGCCACGTCGGCCGCCTCCGCAACGACCGCCACCACGGGCAGCAGTTCGAACACGTTGCAGGATCAGCTCGCCACGGCCATCACCAGCGCCGTGCAGACGGCCGAACAATCGGACAACACCTCGAACCTCGCTTCGGCCATCCAGGGCGCCGTCGACCAGGTTCTCAAGAACAACGGCATCGATCCGAGCACGCTCGAGCAGCAGGCCGCGGGCCAAACCCAAGGTGCGCACCATCACCATCACCATCATCACAGTGAAGCGGGCAGCGCCGGCGAAACCGGCGGCGACAGCACGCAATTAACGTCGGGCACGACCAGCAGCGGCACAACGACCAGCGGCGCGACGACGGGTACGACTGCCAGCAGCACGACGACCAGTAGCACGACTGCGGTGTCGGCGACGCAACAGGCATCGCTCCAGCAGCTTGCCGCTCTGCTAGCGCAGCTTACCGGCACTTCGAGCGGCAACCAGTCGATCAATGGTTTTCTGTTCAGTGCGCAAACCTGAGCACAGAATCCACGGCAAGGCGGATTTGGCGAGGCCCGTGCCCGCTCCCGGGGGCGAGACGGGCTTTTTCTGTTGGGTGTCAGATTTCATTACGCAAGCATTCTGCCGTGGCCGCGCTGCTTTTTTCACTTTCCGGTTCAGGTATAATCGTCGAAGAGATGGAAAGGAGACGTTTTGATGAGCGAGGGAATAACGGACCGCAACCCGCGGTCGACTGCTATCGCCCGCTTCTACGACCAGTTGAACCCGCGGTTGTTGGGCGATTACATCTTCCAGAATCATCGTTGCGCGGCCGGAATCGCCCGCGTCTGTTCGCAAATCGATCGCAGGATTTCCAAGGTGCTGGACATCGGCTGCGGTATTGGCGCTTCCTCCGACGCGTACTTGCGCAGACGACCTTGGTGCCGCGTGGACGGCGTCGATATCAGTCCCCAGAACATCGAGACCGCCAAACGGCTCTTCGAGCGCGATGGCCTTGCCTTTCATTGCTCGGACATGCAGCAGCGGCCGACATCGACGACCTATGACCTGATCGCCTTGCTGGACGTCTACGAGCACGTGCCTCGCACCCAGTGGCCGCGGTTCAATGCCCTGCTCTCCGAATGCCTATCCCCCGAAGGAATTGTTGTGGTGGCAATCCCCAGCCCGCTGCACCAGCAGTATCTGGCTCAACACAAACCCGAGGAACTCCAAATTGTGGACGAGACGGTGGATTTCGATGATATTGCCGCCTTGGCACGTGACCTGCAATCGCGTATTGTGACGTTCGAGATGGTCAGCATCTGGAACAGCAACGACTACATACACGTCGTGATGGCTCGAGCGCCCCGTTACGAGCCGGTCCGGAATGTGTCGGCCATGCACGATACCGCCTGGCAACGGGCCCTTCGACGCCTCGCCCGGATGTTCCGCGGTTGGGGGCGACGTTATACGACGTGGCGCCGCCGAAGGCATGTGAAGACGCGGCTTGGAATTGATCTGTGAAATTGCCAATGAATATCTGCATTGTTCAGCCTGCCCTGAATGTTCCCACGGAAACGTTCATCCGTATCCATGCCCAGCGACTACCGGCGAATGTTACCGTCGTACACGGAGTTAGCAGCGGGCCTGTGTGGTTGGGCGAGAAGCCGGTCCTATCCCAATCGGCGTTGCGGCGAGCGGGGCGAGCGGTGGGGCGGATCCTCGCCCTGCGGCCGCGGAGTTGGCACACTACGGTTGCGTTGCTTGCCGTTTTTCGCCGCGTCGAACCCCACGCCGTGCTGGCCGAATACGGCACGGCCGGCGTACACGCCATGGAAGCCTGCCGGCGGGCGAGGGTGCCGCTAATCGTCTTTTTCCACGGCTTTGACGCCAGCCGGAAAGCGGTCCTCGACAAACATCGCAAGGCCTATGGCCGAATGTTCCAGCAGGCCGCCGCCTTGGTGACCGTTTCGCAGGCCATGGGACAAAAGTTGATTTCGCTGGGGGCCCCGCCCGAAAAGGTGTTCTATTGCCCCTGTGGCGTCGACTGTCCCCGATCGAGCGTAGCGACGCCCTCGACCAACGCCCCGGTGTTTCTCACGCTAGGGCGGTTCGTGGAGAAGAAATCGCCTGACTCGACGCTGCGGGCTTTTGCGGAAGTGTTTCGCGGCCATCCGCAGTCGCGATTGCGGATGATCGGCGACGGGCCGCTGCTGGGACCCTGCCGCGAATTGGCGGAAACGCTCGGCATCAGCGCCGCGGTTACCTTTCTCGGCTGGCAACCGTCCGAGGTGGTCGAGCGAGAGATGCTCGCGGCGCGGGCCTTCCTGCAGCACTCCGTGCAAGCGGCCGACGGCGATTGCGAAGGCACGCCGGCGACGGTCCTCGAAGCGGGTGCCAGCGGACTCCCGGTGATTGCCACGCGACATGCGGGCATCCCCGAGGTCGTCATCGACGGGGAAACCGGTCTTCTAGTGGAAGAACATGACGTGGCTGCCATGGCCCTGCTGATGGGAAGAATGGTCGACGATCCCGATTTGGCCGAGCGAATCGGGCGAGCGGCACGAAGGCACGTCGAGCAGAATTTCTCCATGCAGCAGAGCATCGACAAGCTGTGGACCATTTTGCGTCGCGCAGTAGCGACGGAATGAATTCCATCTCTGCCGCTTGAGGACCTGAAGGCATCGCTGCTGGGCCCAGAATAGCGGCGCCGCCTACGGCTCGATCTTCGTTCCCAGCACCTCCAAGAACTTCCTTGTCCATCCCGAATGTCCGGGCCGGGCGGCTACGGTGAACGGTTCTCCCCGTCGCATTGCTTCCTTTTCCACCGCGGCGGCGGTATACTGAGTCCGTGCCGAACCGTTCGGTTCATGCGGTTCAAATCGCCCACGTACCAGCAGGAGCGACTTATGCAAATTTCGTCCAAAAAAGTTCTGTTCGCGTTGCTTGCGGCGCTCTCGGCGTGTTGGGGTTGTGCGGAAGCGACGGAGTGGGAATCGCGCGATTTGAAGGTCGTGGATCCCGACGGCGACTGCCGGTGCGTCGTGCGGAAAGGCGAGGCGGAGATCTCCGTGCCGGGAACGGCCCACGACCTAAGCGCCGAGACGGGGCACGTGAACGCCCCGCGAGCGCTGTGCGAAATGGAAGGCGACTTCAGCGTGCGGGTCAAGACCGACTGCCACCTGTCGCCGCAGACGCGCACCGGCGCCGGAAGGAAGCCGTACCAGGGGGCCTCGCTGGTCGTGATGGAAGACGACGCCAACTACGTGCGGCTCGATCGCGCGGCTTTCCTCGAGACCAACAACTCGATCTACAGATACGCCAACTTCGAGCTGCGCTCGAATTTCGAACTAGACGGCGACACGCCCACCGACACCAGCGCGTGGAATAGTTTTGCGATTGGAGAGGCCTACACGCGTTTTCTGCGGCTGGACCGCGTAGGCGACAGGGTGGCCGCCTACGTCAGCGCCGATGGCAAGAAGTGGCTGTACCTCGGCCGGAAGATCGCAAAATTCCAGGCGAAGCTGAAGGCCGGCGTGGCGGTCATCAACACCGCCAAGGAACCGCTCACGGTGCGGTTCTCCGAGTTCGCCACAGCACGGCTGGCAAAGCCCTTGCAGCCGGTCGCCGTCAAGCCTCTCGCGAAGCCGGAACAAGATAAGTTGCTGGCCGCGCGGATGCACGGCGGGATCGCCTACTCCTTCGGCCGATGCGCCAAGCTCTTTCTTCTTTCCACACGGGTCGAACTGCCGTACGGCGTAGCGCTGATGACTTCCTCGCGAACCGTCGCCAAGACCGAGCTGCAGCCGGTCTTCCCCGTTTCGTACCGGCCCACCCTCCGCGAGTGCCTCGACGCCATCGCCTTGCAGACCTCCTCGCAGTGGAAGTACGACCCGACGAGCAAGTTTTTCGAAAGCGAGGTCGAGAACGGCCCCGCCGAAGACCTCGCGATCTTCGAGTTCACCGAGGCCAAGCGGCCCAAACCCTTCCGGATCGTCCTGCCCAAGGGCTGGAAGGCGATCGAAAAGGGAAACACGGTGGCGTACGTTCCGCCCTACTTTCCCGTGGGCATGGAAATCTACGAACTGGGCAGTTATTCGTCGGATGAGGCCGGCACGGAGGCGGAGCTGCTGAAGAAGGTCGTGGCCGACGTTTCCTTGGAGTGGGCCGGTCGCGTCCGGGACGACGTGGGGCGGCAAGACCTCAAGGCGGCGAAGGTGGGCGCCCACGACGCCTTCTACTTTGAGACGACGGCGACGCCGCCCAACGTGGGCAGCTTCCGCTGGCGGCAATGGGTCTTTTCGGTCGAAAACAAGTGCTATCTTGCCCTCTGCCGCGCGACGCCGCAGTTCGACGAACGTATCTTTCGCGACGTCCAAGCGATGCTGAAATCGTTCGAGATGTGCAAAGCGGAATCGGGCTCAACCGTCCAGTGATTGCCCGCTGAGCGGTCAGTGGGGCCACGGGCACAGGGCAGCGGGGTCGACAACGGGTCGGCAACGGGGCATCGTGAGTCAGAAAAAAGTGCTTTCAGCAGGCATTCGCCAGGCTTGGCCACCGTGATCAACCCGCCGTATCGGGTCAGGCAGTGGTGTGACCTGGTAACAAAAAAAAGGCTTTTTCGCGCTTCCGCATCGATTTTCCAGGTCCATGTGTGTATTCTGCTTTCGCAAAAGGTGTTGCTCGCACAACGGAAACTGCGGGAAAACGATCACTTGACACTCTAATGATGGTCTTGCCACAGCCGAAATACCTAGACAATACCTGGCCACTTTGTACCATTTCCCAGCCACTTTTGTAGCCAACCTAGCCACTTTGTACCATTCTGCGCCAAATGTGTTCATGGGTACAGTATATAAGAGTAGGACACATGGCACTTTCTTTAAGATATTGGAGTGCAGAGTCAGAAAAATAATTAATTGCTGCCACCACAAGTGCGGCCGTTCGCGACCGTTGCCGGGCGGTAGGGTGGGTCGAGGTACGAGACCCACGCGCCACGGTTTCCGCGCAGCCGCCGGCGCGGACGCCGACTTGGGCAGGTCGGCGCCGCGCATAATTTATGGCCCCCGGTTCGCTACGCCGGGGGCCGGTTTGGTTAAATTTTCAAAGAACAAATTCACGCGCAGACTATTCGGGCGTGGCCTGAATCTTCTTCAGCGCGCTTTATACCCATATAATACGCAACGAATCTCGCCGCCATTTGTGCGCGGCGTGAATATGCACAAGCTCCGCGAATATTTTCTGGCCGGAACGGAACTCGTTTGGTACATCGAGCCCCCGACGCGATCGGCGACCGTCTATACCAGTCCGGACCAGCCCACGGAGATCGGCCCCGACGGCGTGCTCAAGGGAGGAGATGTCCTTCTGGACTTCGAACTGCCGCTACGGCAGTTGTTTTCCGGAGCAGAGATCGCCCCATCACGGCTCCTGACGCTGAGCAGGATGTCCTCTCGGCCCGTCGCGAACGCCAATGGGCAAACCAATACGTTGACTCCGTTCTGCTGGCCGCTAAAGGTGACAACGGGAACATCTTGAATGCCTATCGTTAGACTGTGGATTTTTCGATCTCTCCGTCATTCTCCAGATCCCTAATGTAGCACTCCAGATTGTCCGCGATCTTCTCGAAGACACTTGGCAGGAGTGGGACAACGTCTGCGAACGTCGGCGATAGTCCGGGTGGGCCAGCGTGGTAGTAACGCAGATGCGCGAGAATCGCGTCCCGCTCTTCGGCCGAAATCTGATCAACGAGGTCCCGCACCTGATAATCGTGGAATCGCGACAAGTGGATAAAGGCGCAGCCGAACGAGTATACCGACCTGGCCCAACCATGCAGAGCGTCTGCGAAGTCCACCATCTCCCGATCGGTCACGGGCTGCTTGGAGTTCTGCCGATTCGTAAGCGTCAATGAATCACCATCCGCCTATTGGCCGCACAAAGCCGCCAGCGGCACTCCGCGTCCAGCAGACGGCGCGGCAGGTAGCCTATTCGCACTCGAAGAACTTCAAGATTGGACGAATAGCTGCTGATCGACCTGCCCCAAGTTGTCCGTCAAGGGTGATTCGCGATTCGGCAGCCGTCAACAGCAACTCCCATTCGCCGCAATACTGCCATGGGAAGCTGGATGAAGCTCCCCCGCGATGAATCAGTGGGTATAAACTGTTGGGGTCCTGATCTGGCCGACACCAAGTCGCCTCACATAGGATACCCGCAAGTCCGAACCGGTTGGTCCAAGGCCAAACTCTGGGCCGATCGGGCTCAAAAGATGCGTGAAGCAAGGTATCAAACGCATTCTCGCCTTCCTCTTCCGAAAATTGGTCCTCCGAGTGAAATGCAAGGATCGCATTGTGGGGCTCATCTCCCCAGTAGAACAAAGTGCGGCACCCAGCGCCGATTGCCCATTCCATCTCAACCGAAGAGGGAATCGCCCAACCGAAGAGCCTAAGAGTCGGGCCAACCTCGCCCCACTCAAGGTAAAGAGGATGCCACGCGTTGCCGGAGTTTCCGTAAACCCGGATTCTGTTGGAATCAACCAAGCGGCCTCCGTCATTGAAACGACGGGTTACGGGATCGCACGCCATCAACATGGGACTGACTTGCACCGGGGCTTTACGCCTTAAATCGCATGACCCCATACTTCCAAATGGAAACAAGGAATCCGGTCGGGAGTGGACACCTTCGGCCTCCCCCGCTTCCTGGGCGTCTCTAATTGTCATGCTGTAAAGGCGTTGGTACACGGCCTCGTACTTGTTCAACAAAGGGTCATCATAGGCGGGAAGGAACTCTCCGCCCGGAATAAGTGAAAAGCGTAAATCGGTCTCGTCATCATGCCACTGCGGCAACGACTGCTTGTCCAAGTCAGGGCCGAAGGTGCCAATTCCCAAGTATCGCATCCTCCTGCCCTGTTTATTAAGCGATTCGGTTGTCGCCGCTGCGGCTGTCTGCCGTTCTTCGGCACTGAGACTGTTCCAGACGCCCATATCAAATGAGGCGAGGACACGGCGAGGAATCTGGACTTGCGACCTGGGATCATCCTTGAATTCAGCAAGCTCTTTCTGCTCGGCGTCAAACTCTGCCTTCACGGCATCTGGAATATCTGCACGCCAACCCTCGCGGTGGGCAGCCAGCTTTACGCTGCGCGTGATAGCAGACACAAGAATCATCCGGCGGTCAGCCAAAGTGCCGTCCGTCCAACGAGCGCGTGATATGCCGACGGCGAGTTCATTCTCGATGCAGCCAGTCCGATACACTTCTCTGGCTAAATGCCGCACTTCTTCCTCGGCTAGTGACGGGGTTAGCCGGATGGTTGTCGTGGCCCGTCCGGAATTGAAGCCGTGGTCTTCCAGCCTAACGGAGAAGCTTCGCGCCACGTTCGACGCGAAGTTGGGCAGCAGGTACTTCGTAGTGTTGCCCTGAGAATCAGTAGAAGTGCCATAACTGAGCGGATACGGAATTGGGTATAGACCGTCAGGTCTGAGAGGCTCGCGCTGTTCGCGAATCACGGGCTCCAGATCAGAAGCCTCAAAGACTGATATCGAAACCAGTCCACGGCGAAATGCCATTGTCGTCGCTCTCAGTGGTGAGTGAATGCAGCCGATATATGTGGTACGGATATTATAGACTGCGGAACTGCCGTACCCTTTTAATCGTATCGCGGACTCGGGTCGCTGAGAAGAGTCCGTGAAAAGGTCGCCTACTGAGCGGCCGCAATCCGACGAGCGGTTCGCGTGCGTCGGCGACGGGCCTGGGCTTCACGGGATTCCTCTTCCCGTTGCTCCAGTCGATGCTCGGGATGGGCGGCTAAGTGCCGGCCACAGGCGATGCTCAGACCGCTGGCCGCGAGAACGAACGACAACCCGCGGTCCGAAGAGCTTGTGGTTCGGCCTGCGGAGGAGCTGCGGCGATTGGTGCGAAGTCAGCCATCTGCCACCTGTTGGTGGGGCTGGCCTGCTTTGGGCGCGTCGGTATGTCGCACGTCCACGCGCTAGACTCTGACCGTCTGAGAATCTCTAACATACCGCACCCTTTCCCGAAGGTTACGGCCCGAATAACGGTTGTGTTAGGGGTTCTAAGGGGATTGAATTCGACCTGCCAGGGAGTCTTTTCACATTGGCGATTGCGCTTTCCCCTCTCTTTCCTCCGCGCCGCTTCTGCTTGCGATCGCCCGTCCGGCGGGATAGAATCGACAGCACGGTTCGTGAATAACCATTACCCCGGCGCGAAAAGAACGCATACGTAGTATGGACCTTAGTTCGTCGTTGACGGGCTAAAGCTCACCCTAAATTGATCTTTTTTCGTGACGGGTAACAGCAGGCGGTATACGGGGAGCGGATCATGCCCAGCGAGAAGTTTACCGAGGTCAGCAGGGCCTTTCGCCGGCGGCTGGGATGCGTCCTGGCGGTTCGCGAGGGCCTGCGGTTCACATTCGCCTGGAACATGTTTTGGGCGGGCGCGGTGGTCGCTTTGCGGGGAGTTTGGCTGGTGGACCGATGGCTCCTGCTGTGGGGCGCCGCAGGTCTGGCCGTAGCGGCCGCGGCCGCGGCGATCATCACCCTCCGCAAACTCCCGGCCCCCGCCGTGATCCGCGCGGTCCTGGACAGGCACGGCGGGTTGGGCGGCCTGCTGATGGCAGACGGCGACGTCGATATCGGGAGTTGGGCCTCGCAGATCGGCCGGGTGCCGGCGCCAGCGCTGGGTTGGCGCTATCGGCGTCCCTTGATGCTGTGGGCCGCCAGCGCGGCCTTCGTCGTCGCGGCCTTCCTCATGCCCGATCGTGCCCTCTCTGCAGGCGGTAACGCCTTGCAAATCGGCGGCGACATCCGCAAGCTGGCCGATCAGCTCCAGGTGCTTACCCGGGAGCAGCTCGTGCCGCCCGAGAAAGCCAAGATTCTTGAAAAAGACTTGGAGCGAGTCCGCGAGGATGCCCAGGGCAACGATCCCGCCAAGACCATGGAAGCGATGGACAACCTGGCCCAGTCGTTCCGCAAGACAGCCGCCGAAGCCGCCGAGTCGGCCATCCGCCAGACGGAGGCCCTCAGCCGCGAGCAACTGATGGCCAAAACCCTGGACAAGGCTCTCAAAACTCCCGAATCGGAGAAGGACCCCAAAAAGCTTAACGAGGCGATGCAGGCCTTGGCCAAAATGACCGCGCAATCCGCCGAGGAGAACAACGCCCTCAGCCAAAACCTTTCGAACGAGCTGAAGGAGGCGTGTCGTAAGGGTGAATTGAGCGAGAAGCAGCTTGAGGAGCTGTCTAAAGATCTCGCGGAAGCCATGGAGAGCGAGGAGGCGAAGGTCGCCAGACTGGCAGACGCGCGGCTGGTCGATGCCGATGACGTGGAGCGCTGCAAGGCAGCCGGAGAAGAAGCCGGCGAAGAACTCGACGCGAAGGAACTTGCCGCGGCGCTTGCCAAATGCCAAGGCGGCTCGCCGTCCGATGAAGCGGACCTTGCCGCATTCCTTGCCGGCCAGTCGCTCGGCACGGATACGAGTGAGTTGAAGGAACTCGGCCTGCCCGGCCGGGGCGGGCTGACCCGCGGTCCCGCGCCCGCCGCCATGACCTGGACGGAAGGCGCGGAAAAGGACGGTGCCGCCTTCAAGGCCAAGGTCCTCGCGCCGGGCGCGGTCAATTCGCTCAAGAATAGCCGCCTGACCCGCGTCAGCAGCGGCGACCCGGGCGAGGCACAGCCGGGGCACCCGCTTGCGGGTCGCGAGTCGTCCGGCGGCGCATTGAATGCCGCGCAGGCAGGCGGCGGCGAGGCCCATACCCAACTGATCCTGCCGGAGCACGAGAAAACCGTTCAGCGCTATTTCGAACGAGGAAAGAAATGACCGTCGCGTCGCCCGCCTTGCTGTCGCCTGAGGAACTGGCCCCCGCCGTGGAGCTCACCCGCCGCGCGCTGGCGCAAATGGACGAGGTCCTGCTCGGCCGTAGCGAGCTGCATCGCATGGTCCTGGCCGGCATCCTCAGCCGCGGCCACATCCTGCTGGAGGGGCTGCCCGGCGTCGGCAAGACGGCCATGATCAAGGCCCTGGGGCAGATTCTCAAGCTCGAATTCCGCCGCGTGCAGTTTACGCCGGATCTTATGCCCAGCGATATTCTCGGCACGCACATCCTCCGCGACACTCCGGGGGGCGGCCGCGAGATGACCTTTCAAAGCGGCCCGGTCTTCACCAATATCCTGCTTGCCGACGAAATCAACCGCGCCAGCCCAAAGACCCAGTCGGCCCTGCTGGAAGCGATGCAAGAGAGCTCGGTCACGCTTCTGGGCCAGACGCGAACGCTGCCCGATCCCTTTTTCGTGCTCGCCAGCCAGAACCCGATCGAGTTGGAAGGCACTTATCCGCTGCCCGAGGCCCAGTTGGACCGCTTCCTCTTCAAGCTGGCGGTGAGCGACGTGGGGGTCGACGTGCTCGACCGAATCATTTCGACCCGCCGCCGCGGCGAGCCGCCCGTACCCGCGGCGCCGCTTGTGCTGGAGGAGCTGCAAAAGTTGTTCGCGGCAATGGAGCGGATCTACCTGCCGCAGGCCGTCTCGCGGTACATCTCGCGGCTGGTGGCGGCCAGCCATCCCGGCAACGCCGAGGCGACCGCGGAGGTGTCGAAGTACGTCACTTATGGCGCCAGTCCGCGGGCCGCCATCGCGATCGCCGAGGCCGCGCGTGCCTGCGCGCTGATCGCCGGGCGGCCGAGCGTGGGCTTCGAGGATATCCGCAAGGTCGCGCCCGCGGCGCTGAACCATCGTTTGATCCTCAATTACAAGGCCCGTTTCGACCAGGTCGGCGAGTTGGCCGTGGTGAAGGGCCTCTTGGATTCACTCGACGAAGCGGGGCTTGATCTGCCGACCGACGTGCAACTCGGGGCACCCCCGGGCACCCACGAAGTGGGTCGGCGGGGCGCGGAAAAGGAGGGCCAGGTGTGAAGCTCTTATCGAGAAGCAGTATCGCGTTGTCGTTCGTGCTCGGCACGGCGCTGTTTCCCGCGACCCGCTGCGCGGGTGGCCCGGCGTTGGCCGCGGTCGGCGGAGTCATGGTCAACGTCCTGCCGCTGCCCAGCCCGTTGGGCGGCGGCAGTCACGATTCGTTGCAGCACGGCCGGTTGGAATATCGCGTGCATATCAAAAATACTGCGAAGGAAGACCGCGTCGTGCATCTTCAAATCCCCGCGCCCTCGCCTTACCGGCCGGACGCGGGTACGATTGTCTCCCGCACCGTGCCGATTGCCGCCGGGCAGGAGGCGATGGTATCCCTTTTTCAGTTTCCAGACGGGAACGAGGGCACTATGGAAGTTCGTGTGGAAGGGGTATCGGAGAAGGAGACGGTGCAAATTGGGGCGATCTCGTCCGCATATTACAGTTATGGCGGCACTTCATCAGCCGATTGGGCGAGACCGGCCGTCTTGTTGAGTCGTTCTATTTCGCTGGACTCCTATAAGTCGCCCGCGGCGGGGAGTACCGTCGGTCCGCCCGAACTGGTTGGGCTGGTCGCACTGGAAACGAATTTCAAGTTTTTCCACAGCGAGCTTCCCGTGACCCAGTGGAGTGCCAACTGGCTGGGCTATTCCTGTTTCGACGCGGTCTGGCTGACCGAAAAGGACGTGGAGCAGATGCCGCCGGAAGTGCAGTTGGCCTTGCGGCGATACCTGGAGTGCGGCGGAACGCTTTTGGTTCACGGGCAGAAAGTGCCCGCGGTCTTCTCGGAAAACGCCATGGAAGACAGTGGGGGCGGCTATTTTGTCGGACGGGGCCATGCCGTGGCCGGCGGAGCGAAAGACGAGGCAAATTTGTATATGGCGGCCCAAACGCTCCGCAGGCTGTCGCTGCTGCCGAATCACGAGTACGGAAATCCGAAGGCCGGTGATCCTCACCATCTGCTGGTTGCGGAGTCGCGTGTGCCTGTCCGCGGGATGTTTGCCCTCGTGCTCCTCTTCGCCGTGGCCATCGGGCCGGCCAATCTCTGGCTCTTGAGCCGCTACAAGCGGCGGATCTGGCTGTGGTGGGACGTGCCAGCGATTTCCCTTCTGACTTGCCTGGCAGTTTTCGGCTACTCGGTCTTCTCCGAGGGCTGGAGGGGCCACGGCAAGACGGCCAGCATGACCTTGCTCGACCAGCGCACGCACCGCGCGACGACCTTCGGTTACGTCTCGTACTATTGCCCGCTGACGCCCTTCTCCGGCCCGCACTTCGGCGCCGACACCGACGTGACCATGATCGACGAAGAGTCGTCCCGCTACCCTTCTCCGGAGCCTTACCGTCGGCGAGCTAACCTCGACGCCCGCTATGTGGACTTCAGCAGCGACCAGGACTTTGCCGGCGGCTGGGTTCGTGCCCGCGTGCCCGCCTATTTCCCTTTTTGCAAGAACGAAGACCGCCGCGAGCGGCTGAACTTCTCCATGAAAGGAGATGTTCCAACCGTGGTCAACGCCCTCGGCGCCGATATCGATCGGCTTTATTGGGCTGACGCCTCGGGCAAGGTCTTTGCAGGCCGCGACATCGCCGCCGGGGCCGAAAAGGCTCTTGCGGCTTCGACCGAGACGCCCGCCAACCCGCGACCCGCAAGCGGGTACCCCGGGTATCCCGCGGCGGCCCGGGGACGTGTCGTGTTGCACGACGCGATGGGAGTGAACTTCGCAGGCGGCTTGCTCTCCGCCCTCGACCGCTACCGATCCGACGATTCCCCCGCCCAACAGCTCGTGCCGGGGGCCTACATCGCCTATTTGAAGAAGTCGCCGTTCGTCGAGGCGAGCCTGGCGGGCACGCCTTCGGAGGACACGGTGGCGATCGTCTACGGCATCTGCGAGGGTCAAGCGAATGGACGTTAGCATCGTCAATCTCAAGCGGCATTTCGGCAAGACCCGCGCTGTGGACGATATCAGCTTCGGCTTTTCGTCGGGCGACATTTTCGCTTTCGTCGGTCCCAACGGCGCGGGCAAGACCACGACCATGCGGATCCTGGCCACGCTGGACGACCCCAGCGAGGGCAATGCCTATGTCAACGGCGTTTCGCTGGTGGACGATCCGGAAAAGGCGCGCTGCCTGGTGGGTTTCATGCCCGACAGCCTGCCCGCCCACCGCGATATGACCGTGCATGACTACCTTGACTTCTTCGCGCGGGCGTACGGCCTGCGGGACGCCAAGCGCCGATCGGTCGTCGATTCGGTCGAGGAGTTCGCCAACCTCAAGGGGATTCGCGAAAAGCTGCTGCGGGCGCTTTCGAAAGGCATGAAGCAGCGAGTGAGTCTCGCCCGGACGCTGGTGCATGATCCCCCCGTGCTGGTGCTTGACGAGCCGGCGGCGGGGCTCGACCCGCGGGCCCGCGTCGAGCTCCGCGAGCTGCTGAAGGTGCTGGCCGACCGCGGCAAGGCGATCCTCATCAGCTCACACATCCTCACGGAACTGGCGGAGATCTGCAACGGCGCGGTAATCATCGAGCACGGCAAGATCCTCCGTGCCGGCCCGATGGCGCAGATTCTTACCGGCGAATCGCCGCATCGGGCGGTCGTCGTCCGCGCGGCGGGCGAGACCGACGCCTTGCAGCGGGAGTTGTTGCAAACGCCCTCGGTCTTCGAGGTCCGCGTGACGGGCGAGGCGGTTGAATTCCGCCTCGACGGCGGCGACGACGTACAAAGCGGTGTTCTCGCGCACCTCATCGGCAAGGGGTTCCAGGTCATCGATTACCACCAGCGCCAGATTGATCTGGAAGACGTCTTCATGACCGTGACCAAGGGAGAAGTGACGTGAAGAGATTGCTTGCATGGGCCGCGGCTGGCGATTGGGTGAACCCGGTGGCGGTCAAGGAGTTCCGCCAGGCGGTGCAGAGCCGATGGGTGGTCGCCGTTCTGATGCTCTTCCTGCTGGTCGACGTAATGTTCGTGGGAAGCTATCTGGCCCTCTCCACGGACGTGGCGACCAACGCCCGGGCCGGGCGTACGACTTTGGCCACTCTGCTGGCCATCTTGATGTCAACGTGCGTCGGCTTCGTCCCGCTGTACTCCGGCATTCGCCTCTCGCTGGAACGCAACGATTCGAATATCGACCTGTTGTTCATCACCACGATCCGGCCCGGGGCGATTGTCCGCGGTAAATACCTGTCGGCGATGGCCCTCACGCTGCTTATCTTCAGCGCATGCATGCCGTTCATGGTCCTCACGTATTTGCTGGGCGGCGTGGACGTGCCGACGATACTTTTCCTGTTGGCCGCCGGTTTTGCCGCCTGCGCGGTGGCCAACGCCCTGGGGATCTTTGCCGGTTCCGTGTCCGGTTCGTGGCTCATCCGGGGACTGGCGGGCGGTGGATGCGTCTTCGTCCTCTGTTACCTCGGCGCGGGCGTGATTGCGCTGCTCAACGAGATGCTCGTTCGCGGCATGGGGATCGCCACGGTCGATGCGGGACAGTTCTGGAGTGTGCTGGCAACGGTGGCTTTGCTGGCGAGCCTGACAATTGGACTATTCTACGTCCTTTCCGTGGCCCTGTTGAGCCCTGTCCTCTCGAACCGGATGCTTCTGCCGCGGGTCTACCTCATCGCAAGCTGGATTGCAGCGGGTAGCGTCACGGCCGTCTGGAGTTGGCACGAGCATGAGGTCTGGCCGATCGGGAGTTGGATGATCGGCAGCGGAATCGCATGGATGATCACCGCCGTGGCGGCCATGGGCGAACGTGACACGTGGACGACCCGCGTCCGCCGCGCCATTCCTCGCAATCCGCTCTTGCGAGCCATCGCCTTTTTGATATACACCGGCTCGGCGGGCGGGGTGATCTTCTCGGGGATCATGTTCGCGGCAACCGTCGGTGTCACCTATTACGTTTGTTATATTTGCGGCCTGTCGGACTTGCGCCATAAGTTCAGCGGCGACTCGCTCAGCAACGTCGCCGGCAGCCTGGCGACCGTGTTTGGATACATCTTGTGCTACTGCCTTACCACCGCCTTTTTGCGGATCACGTTGTTCCGCCGGCTTCCCACCGCGACGCTTGCTTTGATAACCATAATCGTCGCCGCGTTTGCAATGATCGTGCCCTTCCTATTCGCTTTCATTTTTATGGAGAGAACGTCGCACACCGTGCCGTGGTACATGCTGGGCAGTCCTATGGTGCTGACGAGCGGGGAACGCTTCGCCACCGAGATGGCAGCCCCGGTCGTGGTCGTATGGCTTGCCGTGGGCACGCTGCTGAGCGCCCCATGGGCATTCGGACAATTGCGGCGGTTCGTTCCCCTTGAGGAGAAGTAGGTCGGGCTTTCCAGCCTGACGGCAAGTCGCTTCAACCGTCCACTTCCCGATCTCTGACATGACCCCATCCCTCGCCCCGTTCATTGCCGAAGGCCGGCAGGCCGCCTCGCGTTATGGGCTGGCCGCTCCGCGCCGCGCGCCCCAAGGCACCGCCGGCTCGCAATTGGGCCGCCTGGCGGGTGAGAGCATGGAGTTCATGGACCACCGCGAATACCAGCCGGGCGACGACCTCCGCCGGCTCGATTGGGCGGCCTACGCGCGGAGCGACAAAATGATCATCAAGCTCTACCGCCACGAGGTCTCCCCCCACGTTGACCTGGTCGTGGACGGCTCGCGCTCGATGGCCCTGCCGGGCACGGAAAAGGCCCGAGCGACGGCAGCACTGGCCGCAGCCGTTCTCACTGCCGCCGACAACTCCGGCTACACGCGCCGGGCGTACGTTACAGGCCGCGGTTGCCGGCCGATCATGGTCGACCAATCGCCGCAGGCCTGGCACGACTGGTCGCTGGATGCCGTGGAAAGCCCGGCCGAGTCATTCCGCTCCCAGCCGCCTGCCTGGCGGCGGTGGGGCATGCGCGTGATCGTGAGCGACCTGCTCTGGTTGGGCGACCCGCTGGAAGTGCTCTTGGCGGCGGCAGAGTCCGCGTCGGCCGTCTACATGATCCAGGTGCTGGCCGCGGACGACGTTAACCCGCCGCACCAAGGGAACCACCGGCTTGTAGACAGCGAGAGCGATTACGCCGAGGAACTCTTCCTCGACGCCGCCGCGATCGCGCGGTACCGCGGCAAGTTCCAGCGGCATTGCGAGAACTGGCAGCAGGCCGCGCGGCAGGCCGGCGCGGTCTTCGTGCCGCTGGTTGCCGAGGACCTCTGCCGCAATTGGGACTTGTCGCCGCTGGTCGAGGCGGGGATGTTGACACTATGAGCTTCACCTTGCCATGGATGTTGCTGGGACTGACCGCCTTGCCGGTGCTGGCGGCCGTCTATTGGTTTCGCAGCCGCTCGCGGCAAGCGGTCGTCTCCAACCTGGCGTTTTGGACCGATCCGCAGACGCCGAGGCAGGGCGGGCGGATTCTCCACCGCATGCAAACACCCCTCACGTTGTTGCTGGAACTGCTGGTGATCGCCGCCCTCGTCCTCGCGGCCGCCGGCCCGGTCATGGTGCGACACGACCTCGTACGGCCGCTGGTGGTTGTGTTGGACGACTCTTATTCCATGCTGGCCAAGCGCGATGAGAAGGCGGATTCCTCTCGCCAGCGTGCGGCGGCCGCGCTGACCGATTTGCTGAAGAACGGCGATTATCTGGCCCGCTTTGTCCTCGCGGGCGCAAGACCACGCCTGGCCGGCGAAGCGGACCATGACAATTCCGCTGTCGGACTCTCGGAGATCCTGGAGCAGTGGATCTGCCAGAGCCCCGCGGCTGACCTGAGTGCGGCCACAGCCCTGGCGGCCCAAGTTGGCGGCCCAACCGCGCGGATCCTTGTCCTCGCGGACCACGCCCCCGCCGCGCAGTTTGAAGGAGGCCAGGTCGAGTGGTGGGCCTTCGGCGAGCCGCTTCCCAATCTGGCCTTCACGGCCGCCACGCGCACCGAATCCGGCGGCAAGGAACGAGTCCTTCTGGAAGTGGCGAACCTCTCGGGCTCCGCCACCAAGGGAGAGCTGACCTTGGAGGGCGGCAACCTCTCAGCAGCCCGAACCAGCAGCCTGGAGCTTGCCGCCGGCGCAGTCCGGCAGATCTTTCTCGATTTGCCCGCCGGCTCGTCGCCGCTCCGCGCGACACTTGCACCTGACGCCCTCGATATCGACAACCACGTCGTGCTCCTGCCCGCCTCAACCCGACCGCTGCGCGTGCGGATCGATCTGGCCGACACCAAACTGCGGCAGGCGGTTGCCCGGGCGCTTGCGGCCACCGACGAGACGCTGGAAGCCGACGAACGCCCGGACCTGGTTGTTTCCGACGGGCAGCATGTACCCATGGTCGACGGCGACTTCGCAGGCGAGGTCTGGCGAATGGAAATCCTTCCGGCCAAGGAGGCGGAGGCCTACGTCGGACCGTTCGTCATCAACCGCAATCATCCCTTGGTGCAAGGACTATCCCTCACCAACACCGTCTGGTCGGGCGGGTCGCAGGCGTCGCTCACCGGGCTGCCTATCATTACCGCCGGCAACGTGCCGCTTTTGACGGAGAGTGAGGAGTCTGCCGGGGCACCGGGGCGCCCGCTTGCCGGGTACCCGCTCGCGGGTGGCGGGGCGCGAAGGCTGCAACTGAGCTTTGCACCCGCCGCCTCGAACCTCCAGGATACGCCCGACTGGCCGATCCTCTTCGCGAACGTCGTTAAATGGCGTCGAGCCGGTCTGCCCGGCGTGCGCACGCCGAATGTCCGCCTGGGCGGAACCGTGGCCTTCGTGCCTGCCCAGGATGCCAAAGAGATTGAGATCGTGTCGCCTGACAAGACTTCTCGGAAGTTGCCGGTTCGGGGCCGCCGGGTCGCGGTCGCGGCCGATCGTGCGGGGCTGTACGAAATCAATACGCCCGACGGCAAGCGGCAGTTCACGGCCAACGTGCTCTTTCGCGACACGTCGGATTTGACTGCATGCCAGACCGGTCGCTGGGGCAACTGGAACCGCTCGCCGACCTATCAGGACAACGAATTTGCCCTCGGCTGGCCGTTCCTCCTGGCGGCGGTGGCGCTCATGACGGGTCACGCGGCCCTGGTCGCCCGATCGAGCGGAGGGCGCGCGACATGACGCTCGGCGATCCCTTCTGGCTGGTCCTGGCGATTCCCTTGGCGATGTCGATCTGGTGGTGGCGGCTCCGGGTACCGGGGCACCCGCTTGCGGGTCGCGGCTGGCGGCCGATCCTGGTCCTGCGGTCCGCGACCCTGATCCTGGTGCTGCTTGCCTTGTGCAAGCTGAGCGTCCGCCTCTCCGTCCATAGCGGCACCACGATCCTGGTAATGGACCGCAGCTTTTCGATGCCGGAGGACAGCGCGGCGGCACAGAAGGAGGCGGCTGACATCGTCCACGCCGCCATGCCCGCGGGCGACCGCTTGGGAGTCGTTTCCTTCGGCGAGACCGCCGCGGTCGAGCAAGCGCCACAGTCAAGCAAGTTCGCCGGCTGCACCGCGGAGGTAGGCCGCGAGGCCTCGCAACTTGCCGACGCCCTCGATCTAGCCGTGTCGCTCGTTCCGCCCGCGGGGCACCCCGCGCAGCGAGGGTCGACGGGCCGCATCCTCGTCCTCTCCGACGGCCGCTGGACCGGTCGCGACATCTCCGGCGCGGCCGCCCGCGCGGCGGCAGCGGGAGTGGCCATCGACTACCGTCTCATGGAGCGGCCCCGGGCGGGCGATCTGGCCGTCGAGTCACTCCAAGGGCCGGAGAGCGTCCTGCCGGGCGAGTCGTTCATGATCACCGCCTGGATCGACTCACCGCTCAAAGATACGGTCTCCTACGAGCTGCGACGCGGCACACAGATGATTTCCCGCGGCACGCAGGCAGTTCCTGCGGGCACAAGCCGCCTGGTCTTCCGCGACACGGCCGCTGCGCAAGGCGTAGCGGAATACACGCTGCACGTTACTGGCAACGGCGCCGATCCCGTGCCCGAGAACAACACGGCCCGCTTGCTCGTGGGCGTCCGCGCGGCCAAGCCGCTGCTTTGTGTCACGCCGTCCGGGAGGGGTGCGGGGCACCCCGCGCAGCGAGGGTCGGCAGCAGGGGCCGGGCTGTCAACCTTGCTGGCAAAGGGAGGGGTCAAGGTCAAGGCGATCCCCTCCTCGCAATGCAACTGGACGCTCGAGGAACTAGCCGGCTGTTCGGGCGTTTTGTTGGAAAACACGCCGGCCAGCCTCGTGGGCCACGTCGGCATGGAGAACCTTGCCACCTGGGTGACGCATAGCGGCGGCGGGCTGATGATTACCGGCGGCAGGGACTCCTACGGGCCGGGCGGCTATTACAAGAGCCCGCTGGAGCCGATCATGCCGGTCTCGATGGAGATGCGGCGGGAGCACCGCAAGCTGTCGGTGGCTATCGTCGTGGCCCTCGACCGCAGCGGCAGCATGGCGATGCCAGCGGAAGGAGGGCGGGCCAAGATCGACCTCGCCGACCTTGCCACCGCCGAGGTGATCGAAATGCTGGGGACGAAGGACCAGTTTGGCTGCATCGCCGTCGATACGATTCCCCACACCATTGTCCCTCTCTCCGATGTGACCGACAAGGCCGCCATGCGGGCCCCGGTCCTGCGAATCGACTCGTCGGGCGGCGGAATCTACGTCTATGTCGCCCTGGCCGAAGCCGCCCGGATCATCGCGCCGGCCAAGGCGGGCACGAAGCACATCATCCTCTTCTCCGACGCCGCGGACGCGGAAGAGCCCGGCGACTACAAGACCCTCGTGGCCAAGTGCGCGAAGGCCGGCATCACCATCAGCGTCGTCGGCCTGGGGACGGAAAAAGATTGCGACGCCGAACTGCTCAAGGACATCGCCCGGCGGGGCGGCGGGCAGTGCATGTTCACCAACATTGCCCAGGAGCTGCCGCGGTTGTTCGCCCAGGACACGTTCCTTATCGCCCGCAGCGCGTTCCTGGAGGACCCAGTGGCCGTTCGTTCCACCGGAGGGCTATCCGCCATCACGCGGCAGGCCCTGGGTGAGTTTCCCAAGATCGGCGGCTATAACCTCTGTTATTTGCAGCCCAGCGCGAACCTGGCCGTGGTATCCAACGATGAGAACCACGCCCCGGTCCTGGCCGCTTGGCAGGCCGGCCTGGGGCGTGTGCTCTGCTACACTGGCGAGGCCGACGGCAAGTACACCGGCGCGATCGCCGGCTGGAAGAATGTCGGCGAATTCTTCACGTCGCTGGCCCGCTGGACAGCCGGCAAGCCAGGCGAGCTCGGCCGAGGCGCAGTTCCCACACAGGAGATGCGAAACGGTGTCTGCCGCGTTGAGCTGCACCTCGATCCAGCCCGGCAAACGAATCCTTTTACCAGCCTGCCATCGCTGACGACGCTTTTCGCGCGGCCCGGTGAGACGGCCGTGGCGAAATCGACCGTGATGCAGTGGTCGTCGGCCGATACCTTGCTGGGCGAAATCTCCCTTAACGGAAGCCAGACCGCCCTGCCGACGATCGATGCGCCGGGTTTGGGACAAGCGACGCTCACTCCCACGTGTTTGCCCTACTCGCCGGAGTACCGGCCGCCCGACGCGCACGAGGGCGCCCGCACCTTGGAGCGACTCGCCCAGGCGACGGGCGGTGTGGAGCGGCTGAACCTGGCCGGCGTCTGGAAGGACATTCCCCGGCAGCCACGGTTTATCTCGACCGCGCCCTATTTGCTGCTAGCGGCCGTGGTGCTGTTTTTGCTCGAAGTCATCGAGCGGCGTACCGGGCTGTTCTCTGCCTTCTGGCGGGGCACCCGCGCAGCGGGTCGGCTGCGGCTGCCTCGGCTCCTGCCGCGGGCATTGCTCCAGCCTTTCGCCAGCAGGCCGGCCGCGACCGACGGAGGACCGGGCATGGGTCCGGTGGCGAGCAAGGTTTCGGCGGCGAGCAAGGGGTCGGTCCAGACCGCCGCCGCGTCTACGGACCTATCCGCAAAAGCGTCCACGAAGCCCGCCCCTGAGCCTAAGAAGGAACCGGCCGACGCCGGCATGCTCGACGCCTTGGCGCATGCACAGCAACGGGCACGGAAGCGAACTGAGCGGAAGTAGGAGACTAGCGAGCGCAGCTCTCGCCGGCCCACCCTACGGACTTCTCTTGCGACCGTTATCCATTCACCGGTTCTAGGATCCAGGTCCCACCGCCGCCGCCAGTCCTTCGCGATACGTGGGATAGGCCAACTTTACGCGCAACTCCGCCAGCATCCGCGCGTTGCTCACGCGCTTGTTGCCGCCGCGGCGGCCCGTGGTCTCACCGGGCAAGGGGTCACGGAAGGCGGGCAGCGGCAGGCCAAGCTGCCGGGCCAACTCAGCAATGTAGTCGCGACGATCCACCGGATGCCCGTCGGACACAAGGTAGGTCCGCGGCGGCTGCGCATGAGCCTCGGCGGCTAGAACCGCCGTGGCAGCGTCGTCCACGTGGATCAGGTTCACTTGCTGGCCGGCCGCGACCGGCAAAGGCCCGTCGGAGGCCAACTCCGCGCGGCGCGGCAATCGGCCCGGCCCGTAGATGCCCGCCAGACGCAGTATGATGCCCAGTCGGCCGAGACGATGCGCGGCCAGCGCCGCTTCGGCGACCGCCAGCGCGCGGCCCGACTCGCTCGCAGGCCCCGCAGGCGACGATTCATCGACCCACCCGCCCTCTTGCTCCGCGTAAACGCCCGTCGAACTGATGAAGATCACGCGGCGGACTTGCGGCGATAGGGCATCGAGCACGGCCCGCAGCCCCTCGACATAGACGGCCGATCGCGATGCGCCACCGGCCGGGTCGTAGCCCACCGCATAGAGCACCGTCTCGGCTGCCGGGAGGTCGCGTAGCGTCAATGGCCGTGTGACGTCGGCCACGATCGGTTGCACGGATTGGCGGGCGAGCAGCTCGGCGTTGTCTGCGTTGCGCACGAGGCCCGCCACCGTCTGGCCGGCCGCTATCCAGCGGCGGGCAACGCGAAGTCCCAAATACCCACAACCGACGATCAGCTTCGACACGCGCGCTCCGAAACAGAATGATTGTAGTTTAGTTTTGCGGACAGAAAAATGGGGAACAGAAATATGCCTTCGGTATGGATCGCCATTCAGTCGTTCAGCGGGCCTGGTTCCACCTGCCCCTTGGTCTGCGATTCGAGATACGCGCTAAGCATGATCTGCGCGGCCAGCTTGTCGAGCCGCTGCTTGCGTTGCTTACTGGTCAACTCGGCAGCCATGAGCAACTCTTCGGCCTGCGCACTGCTGAACCGTTCGTCATAGAATTCGACGGGCAGCGAAGTGAGTTCGGTCAACCACTGCCCGAAGCGCCGCGCCTCTTGCGACTTGCCGCTTTCGCGGCCATCGAGATGTACCGGCAGGCCCACGACCCACAGCACGATGCGTTCCTCCTTGGCGAGTTGCTGGAAGTACCGCGCGTCGAGCTGACGATTGCGGCGCGTATAAATCTCCAGCGGACTGGCCATCGTGCGGTCGGCATCGGTCATGGCTAACCCGATCCTAACGGTCCCGTAATCGACTCCACATATTCGCCCGGGCGAGGGCCTTGAAAGCTCAGCAGTCATCAACAAAACAAGGAAAAATGAAGGCGGAATGTTGTCGGCCAATTCACTTTATGGTAGGCTCAGCGGCTCACACAAGCAAGAGATACCAGATTCAAGAGGTACGTTATGCTGTCCCTATTTTCGCGAAATATTCTCCCTTGGGTTGCCGCGGCGTTGATTTTCGCCACCTGCGGCCGTTCGAACTCGGCGTTTGGCCAGAGCGGCACGATGCTCTTCAACGGCTGGACGATCACCCCCGCCGGGGCCATGATTCCGCTTGATCATTTGGAAGCGATGGTACAGGATCCGGCGTTTCAGAAGCCGGAGGGAGGAATGCCCAGCGATCTGCCGCTGAAGATGATCGTCTCACCCGACGGAAAAATGTTGCTGGCCGCCTGTGCAGGATACAACAACACGGGCCTGGCCGTAATCGAATTGGCGTCGAAGAAGGTCGTGCAGTTTTTTCCCTTGTCCAGAATCTGGAACGGGTTGGCCTCCAGTCCCGACGGCAAGCGAGTGTTCCTGGCCGGCGGCAACTCGGGTGCGATCCACGTCTTCATCTATGAGAACGGCAAGCTCGCGCCGGGCAAGGACATCAAGCCGGCGGCCAAGTCGCCGAGCGTGTTCCTGGCCGGCATCGCCGTGCATGCCAAGTCGGGAAAGCTTTACGTCGCCGATGAGGCCAACCATGAGATCTGGGTGCTCCGCGGCGAGGACCTGAGCCTGGAGACCACGGTCCCCGTGGGGGAGCACCCCCATACGTGCGTCTTTGGGGCCGATGGTCAACATCTTTATGTCTCGAATTGGGGCAGTCGCAGCGTGAGCGTCATCAATACGGAGACCGGCCGGCGATGCCGCGATCTGGCGGTCGGTGTCCGCCCCAACGACATGGCCCTGGCACCCGACGGCCGGCTGTTCGTGGCCTGCTCGGGTGACAACACGGTACACGTGATTCAGACGCAAACCGTGGAGAAGGCGGAAGCGGGGGCCAGCCCCCGGCGGCGTCCGCCGGAGACCGGGCGGGAGATCCTGGCGACGTCGCTTTATCCGGCCGCGCCGGAAGGTAGCACGCCCGACGCCGTGGCCGTGGCCCCCGACGGCAAGACACTATACGTGGCCAACGCCGACAATAACGACGTGGTGGTGGTCGATATCACCGTGCCGGGCGAGTCGCGGATCGCCGGTTTTGTTCCGGTGGGCTGGTATCCGACCGCGCTGGCCGTCTCGGCCGACAGCCACACGCTGCTGGTGGCCAACGGTAAGGGGCTGCAATCGCACCCCAGCTATCCGCCGCGCGTGCCCCGCAAGGCCTCGCGCGGCGTGCCCTTCGACCATCCCGGCAAGACCCTGCAAGGCTCGATCGCCTTGATCCCGCAGCCCGACGAGGCAACGCTGGCGCGCTACACGCAACAGGTCAGGAAGAACTGCCCCTACACGCCGCAGATGATCCACCGCGCGGCGACCAAGAGCGACTGCTGCATTCCCGACAAGACCGGCGGCGATTGTCCCATCAAGTACGTGCTCTACATCATCAAGGAGAACCGCACCTACGACCAAGTCCTGGGCGACTTCAAAGACGCCCAAGGCCGCCCCGCAGGCAACGGCGACCCGTCGCTGGTGATGTACGGCGAAAAGGTCACGCCCAACCACCACCAGTTGGCCCGCGATTACGTGCTCCTGGACAACTTCTATTGTAACGGTGAAGTAAGTGTCGATGGGCATGATTGGTGCGACGGATCGATTGTCACCGACTTCAAGCAGCGCTCCTGGATCATGAGTTATTCCAGGCACGGCAACCTGCCCGGCAACGAGGAAATGAGCACGCCCGCAGCGGGCTACCTGTGGGACCACTGCCGCCGCAACGGCGTGAGTTTCAAGTGCTACGGCGAGGGCGCATCGCGCGTGCCCAAGGAAAATCGTGGAACCTGGAAGTTCGGCCGCGACATGGACCGGGCCGACGGCTGGATTGCCGACCTGCACGCCGCCGAGAAAATCGGCGATTTGCCGCAGTTGGCCGTGATGTCGCTGGGCGAGGACCACACGCAGGGAACCTCGCCCGGCCGGCCGACACCCGAGGCGGCCGTGGGCAGCAACGACCTGGCCTTGGGCAAGATTGTCGAGGCGGCCAGCCACAGCCGCTTCTGGAAGGAGATGGCGATCTTCGTCGTGGAAGACGACTCGCAGAACGGGCCGGACCACGTCGATTGCCATCGTACGGTGGCGCTGGTCGCCAGTCCCTGGGCCAGGCGCGGCGCGATCGACAGCACGCAATATACGCAGGTCGGCATGGTGCGGACCATCGAGCTGATCTTGGGCCTGCCGCCAATGACGCAGTACGACGCAGCGGCAACGCCCCTGTTCGGCTGCTTCCAGAAGCAGCCGCAGGTGATCGCCTACCAGCCGCAGCGTCCCAAGATCGACTTGAACGCCGTGAACGACATGGACTCTTATGGCTGGGAAACTTCGTCGAAGATGGATTTCGACGATTACGACCGGGCCGACGAGGACCAACTCAACCGCATTCTATGGCACGTGGCCAAGGGTCCGGAGAGGCCCTATCCACCCGTGGTGCGAAGAGTAGTCGTGGAACCGTGAGGGTTGGCGGAGCATTTCTCCACAAAGGCCCGGTAATCCTCGGGTGTGTCGATGCCGAAGGTCGGCTCATCGACCACGCCCACGAGGATCGAGTAGCCCGCTTGCAACACGCGGAGTTGTTCGAGCTTCTCGACCTTTTCCAAACTGGAAGGCTGCATAGCGGCCAGTTTCAAAAGAAATTCGCGGCGATAGGCATATAGCCCCACGTGCTGGTAAAAGTGCGGCGGATTGGCGGCCAACAAGGCGTCGTCCCACTCGCGGGCACGGGGGATCGGGCTGCGGCTGAAGTACAAGGCCCGGCCCTGGCCGTCGAAGACGACCTTCACGCAAGCCGGGTCTTCCAGTTGCCGGCGACTGCGGATGGGCGTGGCGAGCGTGGACATCACGGCCTCACTGTACGTTTCCAGAAGCTTGATGGCCAGATCGATCGAACTGCCGGCGATCTCCGGTTCGTCGCCCTGGACGTTGACGATGATGCCGGCCTCGGGCATGCGGCGGGCCACCTCGGCTACGCGGTCGGTGCCGCTGGCGGCGGCGGGGTCGGTCATCTCCGCACGGCCGCCAAAGGTTTGCACGGCCCGGTAAATCTCCTCGTGATCGGTCGCTACGCAGATTCCGGCCGGCCGCCGCGCCCGCTGGGCCGACTCGTACGTATGCTGAACCAGCGGCTTGCCGGTCTCGGCCAGCAGCAACTTCCGCGGCAAACGTGTGGAAGCCAGCCGGGCGGGGATGATGATCTGGCTGTTCATGGATCGACGGCTTTGATCACGCCGGAGTCAAAACTGGCCGCGATGCGCTTGCCCGGCGGCACCACGAGATAGCGATCTTCGTCCCAAGGGCCGTCCAGAAGTCCTTGCAGCAACCGCATGTCACCCGCAAGCTTTTCATATTTCCAGCCGCGCTCCTCGGCCTCGGACTGGCTCTGCCGCTGGAAACGGTCATCCGGCCCAACGCCCATCTCGATATAGGTTACCCCCGAATAGTGCCGCATATTACACAATTCCTCGAAGAGGAACTTGGCGTTGTCCTCGCCGTAGCGGGCCACCAGGTCTTCATAGGACTGGGCCAGGGCGGATTGCGACTGCGTAGGCTCATCGCCCCCTTGGTGCAGACCAACTCCGCGCTCGATCCAGCCACTGGTCTTGAAGTACACGCCCGGGTGGCCCTGGAAGTACTCCAGGTATTGCTCCTTGCTGCCCAAGAACAACGTGATGCAATCGTGGGCACGGGGGATGACCAGCGGTATGGAGCGGGCCGCCAAGCCGACTAGGCCGTTGCTGCATAGGCCATAGCCCAGCAGGATGGCCTTGTACCTGGTCTCGTCCACCGCGGCCACTACTTCCGCCAGCCGGCTGGACATCCTTGCCTGTCCAATGTCGTGCAAGCCCTTGGGCAGGAACTCGACATCGACCAGATTCACACTTCGGGCAACGGCCGCGCACAACTCGCGGTACATGATCTCGCAGGCAATCAATTTCAAACGCATAGAAATATTATAGTCAATACGAAGCCGAAGCGCAAGCGAGGCCGGGAGGCCGGGGCGATCCAAGAAACAAACGAATGCTGCCGCGAGTTGGCTCGCGGCAGCATGGATCGATTGGTTTTATAGGATGGTCGACCGAGCGAGTCCTTTGAACTTGGGCGGACTGAAGTCCACCCTACCAAGGTGCTCAGTAATGCGTGCTGGGGGTTTCCGCATAACCGGCGGGTACAACGCCCGAACTGCTGGAATTATTACCCAGCGACGACGAGAACAGGTTGTTGGGGTTTCGCGGCAGATCGCCCGAGGTCTTCATGCTTCCGGGCCGATAGGTAGGCTCGTTGGGATCAGAACTGGCCGGTGCCGTCCCACTAGACGGATAGGGAGTGGGAGTGCTCGGCGGCGTGGGGGACGCAGCCGGCGAGCTATACACGGAACCCGCGCCCGGTGTGTACGACGTGGCTGGCGGGCTATATGCAGAACCGGCGCTCGGCGTGTACGACGTGCCCGGCGAGCTGTATACGGAACCAGCGCCCGGCGTGTAAGAACTGTTGCTGGGGGCCAATCCGCTGGAACTGCTGCCGCCCGCTAGGCCGCGATTGTCGGCCATCGAGGCGGCCGGCGCGGTGGAATAGGCCGCTCCTGATCCGGCGGCAGCCGAACTGCTGCTGGCCGGGGTGGCCGGGCTCGATGACGGCGGCGCGCCAAGGCTGCTACCGGTCGAAGGATAATTGGCTGGCGCAGGATAGCTGGCGGGTGTCGTGGCCCCCGTGTTGTAGTTCGGTGTGGCAGCGCCCGTGTTGTAGTTCGGTGTGGCAGCGCCTGCGCCGTAGCTGGTTGTAGCACCTGCGCCGTAAGCGGGTGGTGCGGCACTGGACCCATAGCCCGGCGTCGTGGCGCCTGCAGCGTAGCGCGGCGTTGCCGCACTTGAGCCAAAGCCGGTTGCCGCGCCGGCGCCGTAACTAGGTGTCGCGGCACCCGAGTTATACCCAGGCGTTGCGGTGCCCGTGCCGTAACCCGGCGTCGCGGCGCCTGTGCCGTAACCCGGTGTCGCGGCGCCTGTGCCGTAACCCGGTGTCGCGGCGCCTGTGCCGTAACCCGGCGTTGCGGCACCTGTGCCGTAACCCGGCGTCGCGGCGCCTGTGCCGTAACCCGGTGTCGTGCTGCCAGGCACCGGACAACTGCCGCCTGTGCATGGCGTCGTGCCACTGCCGGTCGTGGGATAGGTCCCGCCAGGCGTTTGCGCATAAGGATTTGATGCCACGGCTGGCGTGTTGTAGCCGGCGTATGGATTGGCGGTTGTTCCACCGGCCGTACCCGAGTAGGAACTCCCGGCGGGTGTATTGTAGCTGCCGGGGTAAGTGCCGCCGGGCGTGGCCGACGCCGTCGAACCGCTGTTGCCATAACTGGCAGTGCCGTAGGGGCTGGGCGTAGTGCCGTAACTGGGCGTGGTGCTGTACGGCGAGTAGGGGTTGGCCGTGCCGCCGGCAGTCGAAGTGCCGGCCAGCGACGAAGGCCGGGCCGGCGCCGCCGCTACCGACGAAGTCGTAGACGTGGCGGCGGGTGTCGTGTGGAACGGATTCCACCATTGGGGCGTCCAGGTACTGCCGCTTTGGCAGCCGCTAATCGCCGCCACCAACAAGAGAGCCAATGCACCCCGAGCGATCGAGCTACGCATTTTCAGGTGTCCTTTGGAAGGGACAAGAAGCCGGTCCCGCGGGAGGCGACTTCCTTGTCTTGGGTCCGCATCTATAGTTCGCGCGGCCCGAAATGCCGCCGCCCCAACTCGAGGGATGGCCTGCATCATTTCCGACCGCTGCTAAGGTGAATCCTCGTCCTTGAGGATTGGCAATACCAACGATGAGATATTGCCTACTTCCTACATCGAACTTGAGCGATTGTCCGGTTTATTCCTTCTTGGCGGAATTTACGGTTTTTAACGCTTTTTCGGGTAAGTACGGCAATTCGGGCGGATTATATACTCCCTTCCGGGCGGGTCAATGCCAATGTTAGAAGATTTTGCTACTCCCTACAACTAATTCCAGTGCGGCTCGATCGGAATCTCCAAGAGCCGCTCGCCGCGAAGGATGCTGACCACGAATTGTCGTTCCGTGCGGAATCCGGCGAGAATCTGGTGCAAGTCGTCGACCTCGCCGACAATCCGGCCGTTTACCGCCAACAGCAAATCGCCCGACATCAATCCCGCCCGCTGGGCGGCCCCACCCGGTAGGACTTCAACTACCTCGACAGCCCGATCACTCAGCAGATCGTGCTCGCGAATCAGCCGCCGAGGCAGCGGTGTTACCGTGGCGCTGATGCCCAGCGACAGCCGTCGGACCTGGCCGTGCGTCAAGAGTTCGCTCACGATCCACTGGGCGGTCTTCGATGGGATAGCGAACCCCAAGCCCTGGGCCATGGCAACAATGGCGGTGTTGATTCCCACGACGCGTCCCCGAGAGTCCAGGAGCGGACCGCCGGAATTGCCCGGGTTCAACGGTGCCGTATGTTGCACGATGTTGTCGATCCGCCGGCCGGCCTCGCTCCGCATGGCGCGGCCCAAGGCGCTGATCACCCCGGTGGAAACGGTCGATTGGAAGCCCAGGGGATTGCCCATGGCGATGACCAGTTGGCCGACCTGCAGAGCTTCCGAATCGCCCAATTCCGCGTAGGGCAATTCGCGGGCCAGCAATCGCACCAGGGCCAGGTCGGTGGCCGGATCATCACCGATGAGCGCGGCGTCGAGTTCATCGCCTTCGGCCGTCACGGCCCGCAACTTCCGTCGCTCGTTGACCACGTGGCTATTGGTCAGGGCATATCCGTCCGGCGTCAGCAAGAAGCCGGATCCCATACCGCCGTGGGGATCATTTCGCGGCCCGGTCACCGAAACTACGGCCGGTGAAATCTTTTGCACAACGGAGATTACCGCCCGGGAATAGGAGTCCAGCAAATCGGCATCGGCCGCTGCGGCCGCCTGCGGGCGCGAACCGGCCCCTTGTGGAGTCGCCGCCGGATCGTCGACCAGTCGTAGAGCATTTTGGAGAATGTCCATAGTGAATGAATCCTATGCAGTCTCCCGGAGCGGGAAAAGGGCGACCCTTTCCAAGGATGGTTGAACGTCCACCAGCCTGCGCCGCGGAAGCTGGCCTGGCAAGAGGGCAAGGCGGCCCACATTGACAAGGCATATTCCTGTCGCTCATCTTGCTGTCGTTCCATCTTCTTGTCCCTCATTTTCCTTTCCCAAAATGGTCCGGTCATGTGCGGCTGGCGGCGCTGATTTTGAGGAAGGGAAAATGTGGGAAAGAAAGATGAAGGCCAGAAATGGGCATGCGGACCTTAGAGCAACTCCCGCTTCTTCTCCGTGTTTTCCGTGGTTGGAGGCATCGCAGTCTACTTCTTCAGCGTTTCGATAATCCCACGGCTGATTCGATCGACCACCCACACATAGTCCGGATCTCCCTGTCTTGCACCGACCAACCGCCGGGCTTCGGCAAGCCCGTTATTGAAACCCCAGTCATCCTTATCGTCACCGTTCGGATGGTTGTAGAACCACTTGGCGTTCTTGTCCGACTTCACGACCTCGACCACGGGCTCGTTCAGTCGGAAAGTCAGGCCGCCAAGTTGCTTGGCGTACCATGCCTGGAGGTCCGTCGCGGCAGTCTCAATGCCTTATGAAGCCGGCTTTGCCGACAGACCAGTCGAGACGATGCGGCAGATGGTGGGCGAGATCGATGACGGGTATGGGTTTCATGGCGACTAGCAATGGAGGCAAGTTCTGACGGTGGCCCTCATTTCGCCGACGACCGCACCGGATGCGCGTTCTGCTCTTGATAGACCCGCACGTAGTCGATGTACATTCGCTGCGGGAAGATGTGGTCGTCGATTCCCTTCTGACCGCCCCAATCGCCGCCGATGGCAATATTGAGGATCAGGTACTGAGGTTTGTCGTAGGGCCAGGCGGCGTCGCCCTTGCCCTCGTTCTTGAAGGTGAAGTACTTGGTCTTGTCGACGAAGAAATCGATCCGCTCCGGCCGCCACTCGACGGCATAGACTTGGAAGTCCTCGTAGGGCTTGGCGATTGTGATCTTCGAGCCCTTGTTGGTGTGCTGGACGTGGTTGTAGAACTGGCGTTCGTTATTGCGGATGAAGCCTTCTTCGTAGCCCCACTTGGCAGGATCAGGCTGTCCGGGTTTGTCGAACTCGTCCGACCAGACGAGCTTCCATTCTGCCGCTGGAAGAGGCATGGCTATCAGGAAAAGCAGCAGGGTCAAGATGGACTTGGGCGTTACACGTTCCTTCCAGTGGGGGATAACCATCATTGGGGATCGCCTGTGCGACGGCGACTAACAAGACAGTCTACAACCCACGACAAAGCCGGTCAATCAGGCAAGCAAGCGGCGACGTGCCGCCGCATTGACCATTTTCATCGCAAGAACATTATTACGGCATGAGGTTCCGTCGCAAGCACGTATCCTCCCGCGAGTTCAATCATATCGACCGCCGCCGCCTGCTCGCTCGCTTTCTTCATCTCCACTGCCAGCCAACTGCATGGAATGGCCACGACGACGACCAGCACCAGCAACGACCGGATACTGAACTGGAAACCTACTCAGGAAGTTGTGTGGAACGCGCCTATTTCGATCCCGGTAGCTTCAGGTCCTCGGCCAGCGGCGGTTCATCGAGCAGTTGGATCGTCGTCGCCGGGCCAAGATTCGCCGGGGCCTTCCATCTCATAAACAAGATGCTAGCCAGCAAACCGGCTACAGCGGCTCCCGCTTCTTCTCGGTGTTTATTTCAGGCCCAACCTTCCGCCGCTTGTAGGTCACGCTGTACACCATCGCCTGCTTCTTCCCCGGCTTCAGGTCCAGAAAGTACTTGACGTGCTGCTGATCGACCCGTTCCACGTGCCCAACGGTATGCAGATCGACGTAGGCCCCGGGCTCGTTGCTTGTCCAGCCCTTGGGCGGCTCTTCCGAGCCCCAAAGCACCACATTCGCGTCGAACTGCCTTTCGACTTCGATCTTGGCCAAGACGGGCTTGCCCGAGACCAGTTCCTCCTCGTAGAAGAAGGTTTCGTCGTAATCGACCAGGTCGAAATAAAGCACGAACTTGTCGTCCAGCCGCCGCTTGTACTGCCGGGCCATGACGTTGGCGATCTTCTGGTCCTTCACGCGGCGTTGGATGGTAATATCCTTGTCGGGACCAACGTTGACCTCGACCCGGTCGCCGATGGGGACATACTTCGTTTCCGTGCCGCCGACGTACGCCAGGTCCTTGTTCTGGTACTCGGAGAAAAGCCGTACCATGCCATTGGGCAAGGGCGACAATCCAAGGTTTTCCATGGCGGAGAGTTTCTTCTTGTTGCCCTTTTCATCGAGTAGCTTCACGTTCTTGAAGCGGTAGAACTTGGTGAACTGCCGGCTGTCCCCGTCACGATCGGTGAGCTTGTAGAGACATTCCAGAGGCACCTCGGCCGCTTTCAGGGCTATGAGTCGCTTGGGTTCCTTGTCCTTGATGTCCTCGCGACCTTCAACCGTAAAGAGGAAGTATTCGGATAGGCCCTGCTTCACGACTTCCTTTGGAGCCTCCGGTTTCGCGGCAAGTTGCTCTGCTTGCCCAACCGCAAAGCCGAAAGCAGCTCCCTTGGCTGCTGCTCCTGGTTTCGCGTCCGGTGGCGGAGCTGCTGGTGCCGCGGTGGGCACAGGCTGGCCCGGCGGTGGCCTTCTCGCTAGGTCGGAAATCTTCTCGACCAGGTTGATATTACCCACCACCATGCGGGTCTGGGCATTGTCGTAAAGTTCGCCGGAATTGTTGAAGACGCGGACATAACCGGTCACATTGAGCTTGGTTTCGTCTTCATTCGCGACACCCACGTAATCTGCGGCCCAGGTGATGCCGCTGGTAAAGTACCGGATCTCCACCGAGATCTTGCCGGCAATCTGGCTCTTGATGTTCCATTGCAAAGCTTCATTGCGACCCGCCGGATAGGTGGTATCGACCAGATCAACCTTATCCTGCTGATCGAGGATGCGGAATTCGATGCTCGTCGGATCGATGAGCGTATTCGCCCAGGAGAACTGAATGCGATTTACGCCCTCTTTTACGGTTAGCAAGCGGTGCTCGCGGACCATGGTAATGTCTTCAGAATTGTAAATCGTGAGCTGCGTGCCTTCACGGGTAGGCAACGTGACCAGATCGACGGCGGCTTGGGCAGGTGCCAAAAAGGCTAGAAACAGCCCCAGAGAAAACCAAATTAGACGTTTTGCCATGATAAGTCCCTTAGTAGAGTTACATCTACCATAATACGGGGCCAGCGAGTTCGCCACTAGACAAGGCATTGGACGCTTGGCAACGAGAAAGAGTTCCAAAGCGAGGCTGAACTGGCTGCCACCAAGGCATGTCGAATGCCTTGGCAGCGGCACCTTGGCAGCGGCACCTTGGCAGCGGCATAGCGTTGACGGCGGCCAAGCTGGCGGCGAAGATGATCAGAGGCCGTTGCTCGAATTCTCGCGTTCGCTACGAACGTCAAATCGAATTGCTGATATTCGAGAACACACTACTGGTGTTCGACCCAATTGTCGAAATAGCGGCCACACACACGCAGACGATGAGCGACAGCATGACGGCATATTCGACTGCAGTAGGGCCGTCGTCCTCTTTGAGCAGCAACCGCAGGGTCCGGAAGAACGATTTCATTTTGATTGCCTTTCATATCGGTTCTGAAGTAGCCTTGCGGAAAATCCGCAAGCATTCGCATTGCCCTCTATTTGTACCATACTATTTTCCGAAAAGATATCAACTGATTACCGTGAAAAAACTGCGATAGGATGCGTAATTGCCACGCGGGGAATTGCCGAAAAACATCCGTCCTTGCAAATTGCACGAGATCCGGCGAAATCTAACTGCGAATGTCGGTAAGCGGCTAAGCGACGTTTGAATTCAGAACACGAGAAATGGGCAGATCTTGAACAGGTCACGATCGGCCGGTTGAGCGCATGGATAGCCGCCCTGCGAGCTAGTCCATCATTACACCAATCTTGTCACCAAGATGAAAATCAGGACCTTCTTCGTCGGTGGTCCCGTCCCTTGCTAGCCCGTTGCCGCAGTCCCGGCATGCACGACGGTCCTGCTCGAACTCCTCTGTCGCCGAGACAATATATTACGGGCGATCACAGGGGCCATCCGGCACGCGTAAGTCGCTCGCCGCCGAGCAAGGAGCCGGGGCTGGAGGACGGGGGTCTGGCGATCGTATTACTGAGGCCTGGCAACGCGGAATCCGTTGACGTAGCTGATCTGGTCGTCCGGTACGTCCCTGCCGCGAATGGCGGAATGGCTGCTGTACGGCCCGCCGAGCCAGGAACCGCCACGTTCGACATGCTGATTGCCGGAGGTTGGGTCGATGAGCGTGTTAGCCCAGGAGAACTGGATGCGGTTGACGCCCTCCTTAACCGTGAGCAGGCGGTGTTCACGGACCATGGTGATGTCTTCGGAGTTGTAGATCGTAAGCTGCTTGCCTTCGCGGATGGGCAACGTCACCAGATCGACGGCCGAGAAGGCGGGCGATGTAAAGGCCAAGATGAGCAGCAGCAGAGGCCAGAACAATCTGCGGCTTTTCATGACGGGCTCCTTTCAAGCATCTGCTTCTATCGTAATCCGGGCGCGGCGAGTGTGCCAGCGGCACGATCCGAAAGGTTCTCCAGAAAACGCAACCGTCCCGGGAGGCGCTTGAAGGAGATAATGGAAGATGGGGGATCCATCGACGTTGTGGCTGCGATTCGCTCATAACTGCCAGTAATAGCACCGGCTACGTGCGGAGATCGAAGGGCGGGCAGCGATTTGGATGCCTTTGAATACCCCGGCAGCGACATAACCAGTTGACGGCGGGCAAGCTGGCGGCGAAGATGAATAAGCCCTTGGTCGAAGCAGAGGCACGACCGCCCACGAATGGTTCTCGACGCCCGAAAGGAACGCACGCATGACCGAAAACACTGCCGTAAGATCACCGGTCGCGATGGTTGTCCTGCTCGTATTGCACGCGGTTTGCGGCGTGTTCATCCTCTGGCTGCTGCTCAAACTCGTACCGAGTTACGAGAAGCTCTTCAAGGACTTCGGTGCGAAGTTGCCTGATATGACGATCATGACCCTTGGCCTGTCGCGATTGTTTGTCAGGTTCTGGTACGTCTTTGCGCCGGGCCTTGCTGCGGGCGATATCGCGCTCATGCTCTCATTGAACCGCAGGGGACGGACCCGCCTGATGACGGCCTTGGGCGTTCTGGTGTGGCTGGCCGAAATGCTCCTGGTAGGGCTGATCTTGCAGGCGATGATGGTGCCGCTGAACGACCTGATCATCAACTTGTCGGGCGGGAAGTAGAGGCATTGCCGGATTTCCAGATAACCCACCGTCATGACCGACCCCACTCCCACCATCCGCCGCCTCACCCCTACGGCCGCCTGGCTGATCTACGGCTTGCTGGTCGTAGAATTCGTGGTTTTGCTCTTGCAGCGGTAGCAGCGATTGAGGAGTTAGGCGGGCAAGTGGAGTGGCTAATCGAGCGTGATGGCGGCGTTCACTGAAGTCACGAAACGAGTCTGGTTTGCCTTTACGTCGATCCGCCGCAATTCTACTCCACGGCGCCCGCTTGCACAGCCCTGGGGCATTGCCGATGATGGCTAGCGGGAGGGCGGTGGCGGACTGCCGCCTCGCCCGATGCCAAATTCGATACGCGAGCCGGAAGCGAACAGTCCTTACAGCCCTAAAGCTCCTCAGTCGAAGAATTGGGCGGCCAAACCAAGAAGGATGCCACCACAAAAGCAGTAGCAGCCGATACCTTGAATGGAGAATGGCGAAATTGGCAACCTGCGGCGGAGGGGATAGATTGCGGCACTGGCTACGCCGACTCCTTCAAGTAGTAAACCTGCGGCGGCAAGCGTGAAACCCGCTAATCGAAATGCGATTCTCATTACAATAGCCTCTTGGAACAACGGTCTTTGCCCAATGTCGTGCCCCAGCATCCAGCCACCGCAATTATCCGCTGCGAGGGCGGGCTGCACAAGCGGGCGGCGGTCGCGATAGGCATTAGCGGGAGGGCGGAGTTGGGGGCGGTTACGTCTTGCGTGCAAACTCCTCTTGCCCTTGTTCCTCCATCGCATCCCGTACCACTTCTAAGGTCTGAACGGACGACAAGAGGCTCAAGTAACACGACCATTGAACGCCTGTCGCGAAAAAGAGAAATACGACCAGGACAATAGTTAGGGGACGACCACCTGCGACGCCTTGAACGTCCTTCGAGGTACGATGACTCAAATAGTTCGACAAAAAGCCCAGAACAGGTTGCGAAATCAATTGAAGCTGGGCACTCGACCGGGACGCCAACGTACATGCAGTAGTCCCAGCCGAAGTGCAGGAACGCTTTGTCTTGCACGAGTCGGCACCAAATACACGACCGAAGATTCAGTCGACGAAAATGACGGCCGTCAAGGCATGCGAGGCCAAAGGAAGAGATATACACCGATGGCGAATAGCCCGGCGATCAGCAGCCAGCGTAGCCCAAACGGCCATCCCAAAAATCCATATTCGCGTGAGGGCACAGCTTGCCAACCGTACCGGTAGCCACGTCCCACAGCTTAATCGTCGCGTCACCGCCCGAGGCAAGCAACTTACTGTCAGGGCTGAACGCCAGGTGGCCCGAGCGGCCGCCACGCGGGCGAGATGCGGAATCACCGCGATCCAAAGCTGCCGCGCTGGGCCAGCTCGATGGCCTTCAGCAACCCGCGGGCCTTGTTCATCGTCTCCTGCCATTCATTGGCGGGAACGCTGTCGGCCACGATCCCCGCGCCGGCCTGCACGTAGCCCTTGTCGCCCTGCACGACCAAGGTCCGCAGGGCGATGCAGGTGTCCATGTTGCCGCTGAAATCGACGTAGCCCACGGCCCCGGCGTACGGTCCGCGGCGATGCGGCTCCAACTCGTCGATGATCTCCATGGCCCGCACCTTGGGCGCGCCGGAGACGGTTCCCGCCGGCAAACAGGCCTGCAAGGCTTCAAACGCGCCCTTGCCCGGGGCGAGTTGGCCGCGGACGTTCGAGGTGATGTGCATTACGTGGCTGTAACGCTCGATAGTCATGACGTCGCTGACTTCCACGCTGCGATAGCGGCAGACCCGACCGACGTCGTTGCGGCCCAGATCGACCAGCATCACGTGCTCGGCCCGTTCCTTGGGATCGGCCAGCAGTTCCTGGGCCAGGCCGCGGTCCTCCTCGTCCGTCTTGCCGCGGCGGCGGGTGCCGGCCAAGGGGCGGACGGTCACCTGCCCATCCACCACGCGGACCATCACCTCCGGCGAACTGCCCACCAGCGTCACGCTGGGCGTGCGAACGTAGAACATGAAGGGACTGGGATTGACGATCCGCAGCGTGCGGTAGATCTCGAACGGATGGGCCGTGAGCGAGACTTCCAGCCGCTGGCTGAGGACCACCTGGAAGATGTCGCCGGCGCGGATGTACTCGACGCACTTCTCCACCGCCTTCTCGAATTGCTGCTGGGTGAAGTTCGAGCGATACTCCAGATCGATCTCGCCCTCCGGCCGGATATCCACGAGTTGCAAGTCGGCCGATCGTGTGGCCAGTTGCTCGACCAAGTCATCCACGCGGCGGCAGGCATCGTCATAGGCCGAGCGGGCCGTCGTGCCAGGCCGGTCGAGGCGGGCCATGGCCACCACGACGATCGTCTTGGCCACGTTGTCGAAAACGACCATGCGGTCGTAGAAGGCAAAGGCCAGATCGGGCACTTGGCGGTCGTCGGCCGGGGCGTTGGGCAGCCGCTCGAAATAGCGGACCGCGTCGTAGCCCGCGTAGCCTACCGCCCCGGCGCAAAACGGCGGCAGTTCCGGCAGGCGAACCGCGCGGAGGGCCTCGACGTGGCGGCGAAGCTCGGCCATGGGGTCGGCCGATTCATAGGAACGGGTGGTCAACAACGGTCCGCCGGAGGCGGAAACACCCGAATAGGAATTCGTCGTCACGCGGCAACCGTAGGCCTCGATCTCGAAGAACGGGTCGGCTGCCAGGAAACTGTAGCGGCCGACCTTTTCGCCCCCTACGACGCTCTCGAAGAGGCAGGCACAGCGGCCCGAGTCGATCTTGTGGAAGGCGCTGACCGGGGTCAGCGAATCGCAGACCAGGCGGCGAAAGACGGGCACGAGCATACCCTGTCCGGCCAGCTTGCTGAAGGCCTCGAAATCGGGACAATGGACCGCCCTGGGCGGCTGCGCCGGAGCGGTCGGCTCCGGGCGAATTTGCGCTGGCTGCATGAACAAGGGTTCCCGCGTGGTGTAAGAACGATTCCTTGTTAGCTTAACAACGGCAGCCGGGGATCGCAACAGCGGGCGTTCGGAAGATGGAGTTTATCGCGGAACCTTTTTTCCCGTAAGGGGTTAATCAAAACAGGCCGGCCGCAATTGGTCGGTTGACTCGCCACTGCCGCATCGCTAGAATCTTTGTGTTACAAGTGTGAAAAACGGGTCCCAAGCCATGAAATGCCAACAATGTGAGCGTCCGGCTACTTTCCATATCACGGAATTGACGGGCGGCAAGCCCCAAGAACTCCATCTTTGCGAGGAGCATGCTCGATCGTATCTTACCTCTTCGGCCGGCAGTGAGCCGGTTGGCGCGGGGGGCATGGCGGCGGCGCTGGCCCAGCAGGTGCAGCAGATGGCCATCGGGCAGACGGCCGAAGAACTGGCGCACCTGGACCAGCAGGCCTGCCCCGTCTGCGGCATCACGTTTTACGAATTCCGCAGCCAGGGCCGCCTGGGCTGTCCCCACGATTATGTGGCCTTTCAGACCCAGTTGGAACCGTTAATAATGAACGTGCATGGCGAGTCGGAACATGTGGGCAAGCGTCCCCGCCGCACGCCCGGTAGCAGCGAGCAGCGGACGCAGTTGATTCGCATGCGGCGAGAAATGAAGGAAGCTATCGAGAACGAGCACTACGAGCGGGCTTCGGAACTCCGCGATCACATACGACGTATTGAAACAGAGCAGGCCTCGTAGCCCATTCGAACTCGGCGCCCCAATCCGGCAGTAAGAGCAAAATCAGAATTCAGCGGGATTTGCCGTGGAACTCAAAGAACTAATCCAGACCAGCGGCGAGTGGCTTCGAGGCACCGGTCCCGAGGCCGACATTGTCATCAGCAGCCGGGTCCGCCTGGCGCGGAACCTGGCCGATTTTCCTTTCATCAGCCGCGCCACGCCCCAGGACCGCGTACAGGTGGAGCGCATCCTCCGCAACGCCATCATCACTTCCAAGGTCTCGGCCGATCTGCTTTATGTCGCTGTGGACGAACTCGAGGGTGTCGACCGCCAACTGCTGGTCGAGCGGCACCTTATCAGCCGCGAGCACGCCGAAGGCCAGGGCCGCCGGGCCGTGGCCATCGACAAGGCCGAAAAATTCAGCCTTATGATCAACGAAGAAGACCATTTGCGGATCCAGGTCATGCAGAGCGGCTTCAACCTCCGCAGCGTCTGGGAACAAATCAACGCCATCGACAACGCCATCGAGGACAAGGTCACGTACGCCTTCCACGAACGCCTGGGCTACCTGACGGCCTGCCCCACCAATGTTGGCACGGGCATGCGGGTGAGTGTGATGCTGCACCTGCCGGCCCTGGTGATTACGCGGCAGATCGAGAAGGTCTTTCGCAGCCTGCAGAAGATCAGCCTGGCCGTGCGCGGCCTTTTCGGGGAAGGCTCGCAGGCCATGGGCGACTTCTACCAGATCAGCAACCAGATCACCCTGGGCCGCAGCGAAGACGAACTCGTGCAGCAGGTCAACGACATCGTGCCCGTGATCATCGACTACGAACGGCAGGCCCGGCAATTCCTCATCAAGGAAAGCCAGGAGAACTTGCACGATCGCGTGAGCCGGGCCTACGGCATCCTGCGGACCGCGCAGACGATCAGTAGCGAAGAGACGATGCACTTGCTTTCTAGTGTCCGCATGGGCGTGAACCTGGGCTTGATTCCGGACCTGCGGATCGCCGACATCAACGAGCTATTCATTCACACGCAGCCGGCCCATTTGCAAAAGCGGACCGGCGGTGAGTTGGGCAGCGCCGATCGGAACATCGAGCGTGCCCGCTATCTGCGGCAGTATCTCAGTCGCGAGGACGGAGCCAATCGCGCGGAAAAGAACTAGACCGCCATTTTCCCCCGTACCGCCCGCACGACATTCGGTGGCAGGAAGCGCGCCAACTCCTCTTCGCTCGCCAGCGAGGCGATTTGCTTGATGAGGGAACTGGATACGTGGGCCAACTCTCCGTCGGCGATCATGAAAAGCGTCTCGATGTCGGGCGCCAGGCGGCGGTTGGCCATCATCATGGTCAACTCGGCGGCGATATCGGTAATCGGCCGCACGCCGCGGACCATCACCAGGGCACGCTCCTGCCGCACAAAATCGACGGCCAGCCCCTGAAAGGTGCGGATCTCGATGTTCCGCAAGTGGCACGTGGCCACGCGGATCAACTCCACGCGCTCATCCGCGGCAAACATGCCTTGCTTCTCGATGTTGATGCCCACCCCCACGATCAGGCGATCGAAGAGCCGGCTCGCCCGTTCGATGACGTTCAGGTGCCCAAGCGTTATCGGATCGAACGACCCGGGGTAGACGGCAATTCGCGGCGGCGAGGGTTCCATGATAGTGCCTTTCAACCAATCACTTCGATCAACCGGTCGATGTCGGACGCATTGTTGTAGGCGTGCGGGCTGATCCGCAGCCGCCCCGAGCGGCAACTGAGCACGATCTGCCGCTGGAGACACAGTTTGCGGAAGGCATCGGGATCGCGGCCGGGCAGGCGGAAGGAAACGATGCCGCTGCGGCGGTCGCCGCTGCGGCAACTGTCGATAGTTGCACCCGCGGCCGCCAACCGTTCGCAGGCCAAATCGGTGATCTCCAGCACGCGGGCGCCGATCGCTTCCTGCCCGTAGCCCAGCAACAGTTCCAGGCTGGCGTTCAGGCCGATGAAACCGACCATGTTCATCGATCCACCCTCGTAACGCTCGGCCGTATCCTTCAGATTCCACTCGATGCGGGTGAAATCGCGGTCGTGGGCCACGCTGTTCCAGCCCACGCCCAGCGGGCGGAGCAAGTCAAGATGCTGGCGGCGAATGTAAAAAACTCCGGCCCCTTCCGGCCCCAGCAGCCATTTGTGGCCGTCGGCGGCGAGGAAATCGATCGGCGTGCGGCCGACGTCCAGGGGGAAAACACCTAGTCCTTGGATCACGTCCAGGCAGAGCAACGCACCCCGGCCGTGAACCATTTCCACCAGTTCATCCAAGTCGTGCCGCCAACCGCTGGAGTAGGAAACCCAACTGACACTCACGATCCGCGTGCGGGCGTCGCAGGCCCGTGCCAAGGTTTCCAAAGGCACTCGGCCCCCTTCGGTCGGCACGCGGCGAATTTCCACGCCGCGGGACCTCAGATTCAGCCAGGGGTATTGGTTCGACGGGAATTCGTTGTCGGGCAGCACGGCATTGTCCCCCTCTTTCCACGGGTAGCCTTCAGCCGCCAGCGTGATGCCGGCCGTCGTGTTGGGAACCAGGGCGATTTCCTCCGGCTGGGCTCCGATCAAGCGGGCCGAGCGCTGCCGGGCCTCGTTCAATTGCCGCATCCACTCCGGGTAGTAGGCATCGCCATTTGTCGCGGCATCCTCGTTCCATCGGGTAATTGCCCGATGGGCCGGACCACTAATGGGGGAAACGGCCGCATGGTCCAAATAGGCCCAACGGCCGGTCACGGGCATTTCCTTGCGAAAAACATCCCAATCGGCCTTTGCCACAGGGGGGGTAGGCTGCTCGATCAACTTCTCGCTCCTTTATTGAACTTCACAGTGGTGGACATTTCATTCTCTGATTATACTAAAATCTATCTACGTTCGCTTCCCGTTTTCTAGTCCACTGCCGTCTGCGGTCTCGAGAAGTATTGATGTCCAAAGCTTTCTGCATAACCGGCGCTGTCGTTGCTATCCTGTTGCTGCTGCTCTTCGGGACCGATCTTGCCACGACATTCCCTTTTGAACGCCAAAGCTGGCTGATCGATATTTGCATGTTGCTCTGCTCGGGGATGTTGGGCTACATCAGTTGGGTCACCTATCGGACACTCAAATAGACGACAAGGGGAAGTTGTGTTCCGCCGCGAGAGTGGTAAAATAAGGAGTATCGCCTAGGGTGGGGCGGAAAGTCGGGTTCTCTGACGACCGGACTTGTATCCGAATGGAATTTCAATCGCCTCCGAGCGAATTGCGACCCGGCATGGCATGAATCTCAAGCAGATTCCGGGCAACGCTGGAAGACTGTGTGGAAGTTCTCTACAGGCAGATATGGCAACGCAAGACAACGAACCGTCGAAAAACAACCGTCACCCCTCTTCTGCTATGCGCAAGCGCCTGCTGAAGCTTTTTGAAGCCGGCAACAAGCAGGCAGCGCAGGCATCGCAGGACAAACTCGATTATGCTTGTGATCTGTACACGGAGTGCGTTCGCGGCGATCCGGGAAATCTGGAGTATCTGCAGAATCTCATGGTGACCCTGCAGAAGAAGTACGGCAGCGTCAAGAAGCTCGGCCCAATGGTGCAGTTCAAGGAGCGAGGGGCACGTGCCGCCTTGAAAAAAGCCGTTGCCCAGTGCAGTTGGGACGAAGCGATTCAGCAAGGGATCAGCGTGTTGCTGGTGAATCCTTGGGACGTTTCCACGCTGACGGCAATGGCCACGGCCTGTGGCGGAGTGATGAAGGAGGAGGGGCCGGCAGCGACGGGGACCTTTGGCGACTGTGAGCTGTTTTACTTGAGATGTGCCTACGACACGTTTCCCAAGGACAAGCCCGATGCCGAGGTTTGCAAACAGTTGGCTGAGGTCCTGGAGAAGCGGGAACGATATGTCGACGCGATCAATTTCTGGCACAGGGTCGAAGTGGCCCGGCCGGATGACGAGATGCCCAAGCGTGCCATTGCCACGCTAACCGTCTTGCAGCATCAGGCCAAGGATCCCACCTACGCGGCCGACACGAAGGGCGGGAAAACGGCTGATGGCAAGCAAGAATTCACGCACGAAGACCGCCTCAAGCAGCGGATCCAGCGGAATCCGAAGGATCTGGCCGCCTATGACGAGTTGGGGAATCTCTACCTGAACACCGACCGTTATGTGGATGCCGAAGAGGTTCTCAAGCAGAAACTTGAGGCCTCGGGCAACGACCCCACCGTGCGCGAGGAAATTGAGGACGTGCAACTCCGTGCCTTGCGCTCCAAGATGATCGCGGGCGGCAAGAAAGCCAAGGAAAGCGGCAAAGAGGCCGACAAGAAGGAGTACGAGCGGCTTCGCATGACGGTCATCGTGAAGGAACTCGATGTGTACAAGAACCGCTGCGAACGCTATCCCAATAACCTCATCTTCCGCTATGAATTGGCCCAGCGATACCAGTGGAAGGGCGACATCGGTGAGGCCATCAAGGAATATCAGGTCGCCAAGGCCGATCCGCGGAAGCGGGGCATGTGCCTGATCAATTTGGGCGAGTGTTTCCGGGCGATCAAACAGTTCCACTTGGCCATGAGCCACTTCGAGCAGGCCGTCCAGGAGATCCCCGACCGCGAGCAAGAGTACAAGAAACTGGCCTATTATCGGGCCGGCAAGCTGGCCATGATGCTGAAGGACCTACCAAAGGCCGAGAAGTACCTCACCACCTTGGCCAGCATGGACTACACTTTCCGGGATACGTCCGCGCTCTTGGAACGCCTGCACCAAATGATGGAGGACGAAGACAAGGGCAAGAAGGACGAAGACGAAGATAAGAAGGACGATGGCCAGGAAGCAACCGAAGAATAGTCCTTGCGATTATTTTTGCCATCCCCTCTGGACAAACGCGCCGGATTGCAGCAAAATGGTTGATTCGCCACGTGCGGGATGGGTCCTGCCACGCTGGCCGTGTGAGATATACCTTGCCCGGTCTAGGATGAAATCAATCGCCATAACTGGTGTGAATTAGTAACATTTTCGACCGTTGACCTAAAACACTCCCCCATATAGCGGAAACCATGCCCCATTCCAACAGTGCTAAGAAGCGCCACCGTCAGAGCCTTGAGCGGCGGGAGCGAAACCGCGCGGTGAAGCATGAACTTAAGACTCGCGTTCGCAAAGTGGTCGAGGCCGTTGACGCCGGCAAGCCGGAAGAGGCCCAAAGCGCCATGCGGGCTGCCGCCCAGAAGCTTGACCGTGCCGCCGCCCACAAGATCATCCATCGCAACGCTGCCTCGCGGACCAAGTCGCGTTTGGCCGCTCGAGTCAAGACGCTGAAGACCGCCGCGCCGGCAAAGGAAGGCCTTTAGATCCCTTTGGAAAGCAGCGACAGGTCGCCGCACTCCAAAGTCAAATCTCCACATCGGCCGCGTCGAAAATCGGTCCTTCGACGCAAATCCGCCGATAGTCCCAACCGGCCTGCGCGTCACGGATCTTCGTCACGCAACTGAAGCAGATGCCGATCCCGCAAGCCATGGGACTTTCCAGCGAAATCTGGCAGGGAAGTCCCCAGGCGGCGGCCATCGCGGCCGTGGCGTGCAGCATCTTCTCCGGCCCACAGGCCACAATTCGGCAGGGATAGGGCGAGGCCTCGACCACGCGCGAAATCAACTCGACCACCGTGCCGCAGTGCCCGGCAGAGCCATCGTCGGTACTGATCGAGACCTCCACGCCCAAACGGCGAAAGTCCTCCACGCCCGCCAAGAATGCGGCCGTGCGTACGCCGTAGCAAAGCGTCACCTTTTTCGCCCGCGGCACAACCATGGGTGGCTGTCCGTAATCACCCAGTCCCAGGTAGTGCCGGGCCAAAGCCATGAAGGGAGTTTGGCCGATGCCGCCCGCCGCCATGATCAGGTGGCCGGTCTTCGCGGGCGGAAAGCCATTTCCCAGCGGTCCCCAAATATCCAGCCGCTCGCCGACCTTCAGGCTTGCCAGACGGCGCGTCATCCGGCCGATTGCCTGATAGACGATATCGACGCCCAGCGGCCTTCCCGAGCCGTTGCAATAGGTGTCGTAAAGCGCCAACGGTCGGCCCAGTAGAGGGTCATTCGTGCCGGCCAGCCGCAGCATCAAGAACTGGCCCGGGCGAATGGTCGCGGCAATCTCGGGGCAGGGCAAACGCAGACGATACGTATCGCAGGCAAGCGGAACGTGCTGCTCGACGACGGCGGTTTCCTGGCAAATGTGCTCGGGCTTGGAAGTGTGCATTCTCACTCCGGAATCTTCATGAAGGCTTGCAACGCTCCGACTTCTTCGTACGTCAAAGGGCGGCCTATGGGATCTTCACGAGGGCTTGCAACGCTTTGACCTCCTCGTACGTCAAGGGGCGAGCAGAGCCCGCAGGGAGTTTGCCGAGCCGGATCGGCCCAACGCTCACGCGCACGAGCCGCAGCACTTTGTGACCCACCCTGGCCAACAGGCGGCGGATCTCGCGGTTCATGCCCTCGCGCAGAATGATCTCCAGCCAAGTGCTTTCCTTCTGGTGCGATTCGATGCGGACCTGTTCCACGCGGGCGACACCTTCGGCCAAGTGAACTCCGCGACGCAGTTTGTCGAGCACCTCCGGTGTCGGCCGGCCGGCAACCTGGGCCAGGTAAACCTTTTCGACTCCATACCGCGGATGTGTAAGGCGATTGGACAGTTCACCATCGTTGGTGACCAGAATCAGCCCTTCGCTGTTCAGATCGAGCCGGCCGATGGCAAACAAGCGGATATCTTGATTCGGTACCAGATCGATCACGCGCGGACGGCGGCCGGGATCGCGATTCGTCGTCACCACCCCTTTAGGCTTGTTGATGGCATAGTAAACCCGGCGTCCCATGGACAGTGATTCGCCATCGACACGGATCTCCTGGGTGGCGGTATCCACGCGCGTGCCAAGCTCGGACACGACCTTGCGGTCCACTTCAACGCGGCCGGTCGTAATAAGGTCCTCGCACTGCCGGCGGCTTCCCAGCCCTGCCGCAGCCAAGACCTTTTGCAGGCGCTCGCCCGACTGGGGCTCGCCGACACGAACCGGTTGCGGACGCGGGCGGCGGCGTTTGACCGCGCCACGCGGCTTAACAGGGCGGCGGCCAAGGCCCGTGCCGCTCGGCCGAGGCTTTGACGGACGCTTCGGCCGCGACGAGCCTGGGACGGGAACCTCGCCGCCCTCGAAACCGATCACGCGGCCGGCTTGCTGACCTTCGCTAGGCCGACGGGCCGGCTTGCCGGGGCGTCCTGCCCTTGTGCTGGGAAACTTTCGTCGTTGCGGGCCGGGCATAAAATTGCGCAGGGTCAAGGGTGGAGATTACACAAAAACCAGACTATCCATCATACCCAGGCCGGACAGATTGCGACAGTGTGCCCTACGGCTGCGCCATTCCTGGCGGATAGTAGATCGTCGGCGGCGCGGTAACGATCGGCGGCTGATCGACCGGCGCCTGCTGCTGAGGTGGCGGCGTTGGGGGCGTGCAAGGAATGAGAACCGGTTCGCCCGGCTGCGGCCCGATGTCGCCCCTGGGATGCATGTCCTGGAGGACCGCAAAAGAGGGCCGCGGATCCTGATATTCCCGCGGGCGGGCGCCGACAATCGGCGGCCCAGGCCCGTTCTCCGGATACGGCTCGAAGATATACGCCCTGGCCTGCTGATGCTCCTCGGTGCCGGGATGGACAAGGTTCGGGGTTGACACGTTGCTACAGCCTGCCGGCAGCACGGCCGACAAGATAATCAAGCTTACGATTCCACGCATTGGCGAAACTCCAGCCCCCGGAGAAACTTTGATCGGCGGCGGATTGTAAAGACTTTAGCCGGGCGGGAAAAGGGGAATTAGCTCAAGTAGGCATCCAACAGCACCGTGCGTTGCTGCGGCACAAGCTTGATGCCGCCGAGACTCGCGGGCAACAGCGTGGTTTCCCCCTGGTGCAAGGGTGTGTTTTCGGGGTCCCGTTCCAGACGGATGGCTCCTTGTATGACACAGATGATGTGAAACCGATCATCCCCACCAATCACCTGCGGCTGGTCGAAATCCCAGCGATCGATGATGAATTTTTCGCACGCCACCAATTGGCTGACCCAAGGGCGCTGGGTAGGCCGAGGTGCCACGGGATCGACCGGGCCACGCTGGAAATCAACGACTGCCAGGCCGGCCTCGACGTGCAGCGGGCGAGGCTTGCCGTCAGGAGCCGTACGGTTCCAATCATAGAGGCGGAACGTGGTATCGCTGGACTGCTGCACCTCCGCGACCAGCAGGCCCGCACCGAGCGCATGGACCGTTCCCGCGGTGATGAAAAGGCAATCTCCCGCCTTAGGCTGGAAATGGTGCAGGAGTTTCTCGCATGTCCCTCGGCCAATCGCATCGTACAACTGCCGCCGGTCAACGCCCGGCTGTAGTCCGGCATAAATCGTGCTGCCAGGATCGGCGGCCAGGATGTACCAGGCCTCCGTCTTGCCCAAGTCCGGCGGATTCAACCGTGCAGCCTGTTCGTCGTTGGGATGCACCTGAACGGAGAGCGATTGGGCGGCGTCAAGGAATTTTACCAGGAGCGGAAAACTCGACTGCGGGTGGTGACGTCCGAGAAGCTCCGGGCCGCGACTGCGAACGAGTTCACTCAGCGTAGCGCCGGCCAGCGGCCCGCCGTCCACGATGCTCTGGTCCGCGCCATGATCGGCAATCTCCCAGCTCTCGGCGTAATCGTTGCCCGGCCCAATCGCCTTTCCTAGGCATGTCTCCAAGCGACGGCCCCCCCAAAGATATCGCCGTACGAGCAGGCAAAAACGTAGCGGATAAAGCGGAATCATCGAGAAGTCCTCTCCTAGCAGGGCGAGATTCAGTTACAATGAAATTCATCCGACTTGTCTCCCCAAGAGCCATCCATTGAATCCCATTGGACGAAGAAGTGGTTGCTTATCGCATGCCACTGAGGTATTATAGATAGTTTGCCGCCGGCTGGGAATTCGTCATAGGCGAGGCCGCCTTACCACGGACGTCCACATTCCCGCCCCCTGTCCTACCCTGCCAGTTTTGAAGTTGCGAGTTCATCGAGCGTTGTTGCATGCCTCCATCTCCCACCGAGCGCGATCTGTTCGAAAACAGCACAATGACCTTCGGGCAGCACCTCAATGAGCTGCGCAAATGTCTGTTCCGGGCAATCATTGGGCTGGTGCTGGGTTGTGCCATCGGACTTCTGCCGTGGGTCTGCGGCCCGGTGGTCAAGTTCATCCAGAAGCCCGTGGAAAACGCCCTCAAGGCTTACTACCAGCAGCAGGCGATAGACAGAGTATTGGCGCCCGAGCAGCGGGAGTTGCTTCGCAGCGCCGGCTACACCAGTGATGACGACCTCGATCGGATTGGAAAGATCGTCAAGGAGCAGCACGTCTCGCTGGAAATGCGTCTTTATGACCCACAGCTCTTGGTCAGTCAGTTGCATCTTCGGCCAGAAACATCGCTCGCGCCCCCTCCTGCCAGTGGCGAACCTGCTAATGATGTCCACGGACTGAGAGAAATCGTCTTCTTCAATCCGATTGCCGACGATCCGCGGACGCACATGAAAAGCCTCAACGCCCAGGAGACGTTCATGATCTACATGAAGGCCTCAATCCTGGTTGGGGTGGTACTGGCCAGTCCGTGGATCTTCTATCAGATCTGGTCGTTCGTGGCTGCCGGGTTGTATCCGCACGAGCGGCGTTACATCCACCTGTTCCTGCCCGTGAGCCTCGGGCTGTTCCTGGCCGGAGCGGCGGTGGCCTTTTTCCTGGCGTTCGACAAGGTGCTGGCCTTCCTCTTGGGTTTCAATAAAATGCTGGGAATCGACCCGGATTTGCGTATCAACGAGTGGATCAGCTTCGTGCTCCTCTTGCCGCTTGGATTCGGCATCAGTTTTCAGCTTCCGCTGGTGATGCTCTTCCTGGAGCGCATCGGGCTGGTTACGGTGAAGGCTTACCTGGCCTCGTGGCGGATGGCCGTGCTCGTGATCTTCGTGCTGGCCATGCTCCTCACGCCCACGGGCGATCCCTACACCATGCTGTTGATGGCCGGCCCGCTCACGGTGCTCTACTTTGGCGGCGTGTTGCTCTGCAAGCTGCTGCCCAAGGCGAAGAGCCGGTTCGTCGAGTAAGAGTCTGTTTCGAACGGTGCTGGTCCCAGCTTTAGCCGGCTAAAGCCGGGACTCCAACACGGGTCCCCAGCCTTTCGGAACAGACTCCAATTCCTAAATCGCTTCGCCGCCACGTTCGCCGGTGCGGATGCGGATGCAATCTTCCAGGGGAAGAACAAAGATCTTGCCGTCGCCAATCTCGCCGCTGGCGCCGGTACGGCTGCCGCGAATGATGGCGTCGATCGTCGGTTCGAGAAACTCCTCGTTGACGGCGATCATCAACTGCACCTTGCGCAACAGATTCACGGCAAACTCGTGGCCGCGGTAGACCTCGGTTTGCCCCCGTTGACGGCCGAAGCCCTGCACGTCCATCACGGTAAGGCGGAAGACTTCGACGTCGGCCAGGGCCTGCTTGACGGCTTCCAGTCGGTGTGGCTGGATCACGGCGATAATGAGTTTCATGGCAGTCTCGCACCCCTGCAAACGCCGCTATGGCGAAACGGGGGTTCCGGGTAATGGGCAGAGAAACGCTAGACTTTATCGCTAAATATTAACCCATCGCCCGGCGAATCTCAAGAGGTTGGCAGCCATGACTTCTTAGAACGTCAAGATCAGATCGGCAGCCGTCAAAAGTTGCGTGCTGCTGCGGCCGTCGTTGAACGGCAGCCCCGTCTGGTTCGAGAGGCCATAGCTGCCGGTCCCGCCGTCATAGCAGTCGTAGCGGACTTCGGGCCGGAAAAGCACGTTGGCCTGGGGCCGCCAGTTCAGTCCGGCCGTAAGTTCATAGAAATTGCCGGCAAAGCCGCGGCCCGACCAGGCCCGGACGCCACTCATGTTTCCCGGCCCCGAGACCACCACACCGTCCTGGTCGCGGAACCATTCGCCCCGCACGCAGGCCGACCATTGGCCGCTCAGCGTGTAAATATAATACTGGTTCAGGCCATACCAGTCGGCCGTGCCGCCGCCCGACAAGGCGTTGTTCTCCACGCCCAGATCGTGGACCAGGATATATTGGCTGCGCGGGCCAAGTCTCTCCTGGAAGACAAAACTATAGACGAAACCGCTGTCGCCGTTGTTGATGTCCTGCGGGCCGCTGGAAAGCGTATAGGACACGACCGTCCGCCGATCGCTGCTTTGCCAACGGAAGCCGCCCAGGAAGTCCACCGACGGATTGTCTTCTTCGAACTGGCTCCAGCCGCGATGGAAACCACCCTGCACCGACCAGTTCTCGTCCATCTTGTAATCGGCCTGCATGCCGGTCACCAGGTGCGGCACGCCGTACGTGTAGCAATAGGAATGCGAGTAGAAGAAATTCGCCGGCGCCGCCATCGACTCGTAATCCATGTTCGCCTGATAGGTGCCGAACTTGACGGTCAGATCGTTATAGCCCGCGGCCGCATAGGCCTGCGGAAGCATGGTGCCGTAGATCCGGCTGTTGAAGCCGTTGAGGTGGTTCTCCAACTCGTTGTTGGTGTACCAGCGCCAGTCGGTCCCGTAGGCGGCATCGATGCGGCCGCCGAAGTCGAAACCATCGCCGCCCGTGTTGACCGGCCGGTCCAATGTCATCCAGAACTGGTTCAACTGGTATTCGCGGTCGAGGTCGTCGGTGGCCACGGGACCGTTGAAGCCGTTGACGGGATGATCGCTATTGACGCTGATGCCCTGCTGCAGCCAACCGCTGACGGAAATGCCCATGTTTTGCAGGCATTCCGGCTGGCGCAGGCCGAACTCCGGCCCGGGGGGCGGCGCGGGCGCCGCTTCTTCGGCAGGTGGATCGGCATCGGCGCCCATGTGCTGGTGCAGGCGGGCCTTGAGCGCCGCTAGTCGCGACGTGCGATCGGCAGTGGTTGCCGGAGGCACGCTATCCGCCGGGGTACCCTCCACCGCCGCGGCTGTGGCCGCTGTGGCCGCAGGGGCCGTTGCCGGTGCGGCTGCCGTTACCGGCGCGGCCGCCGCGGCAGTTCCCGCCGTGGGCGCAGCCGGTGACGTGGGCGCAGCCTGAGCGGCATCGACCTTGTGGTTCAGCGTGACCACCGCCGTGTCATTGAACTGGACCCTCTGTACGGCAGGCTGCGATTCGATCGCGGCATCGTCCGCTTGGCTCCAAGCGGTGGCGCAGCAGATCAAGATCAAGCATCCCGAAACCATCGGTACAAACACCTTGCGCCCCATGAACCTATCCAATCCTAATGCGGCGAGGCCGGATTCCGACCACCGTCGCCGTTTGCGAGTCATCGTCCTTGGGATTTTTCCAACATTCCTGCTATCGGAACACGCGTTTGCGGCAATTACGGGAAAAGCCCAAAAAAACCGTGCCAAACGACGATCCGTTGCCCGCCGCCGCAAACCTTGCGGAGCATGACGGTTGCTCAAGCGTGACGGCTGTTGGAGTTTGCCGCGGGCGTAAGATGTGAGGCTTTTGCCGAAGAAAACGCCGCGCCTGCCGGCGGCCTGTCGGGCTCCATTGTTCGCCGGCTGAGGCCATGTGGTTGATTCGATTTTTGTTCCTTCGCTGTTGCGCAGACTTTGTTCGGGCACCATGCTTGCATGGTCGG